>R24__coassemble_189_pt1 | contig 45491 bp, 30 predicted proteins | sample R24__metabat2_high_PE_044 | metagenome-assembled genome bin R24 | reverse complement strand
GCCGCGCCTTCACAATCTTACACCCTTGTTGCACTGTTCACTTGAATCGGGGCAAATATAATAATAAATCTTAAGTAGAGAAAGGTTTGAACAAGAAATCAACAGGATTGCTGCTTCGTGGTGCCGTTTTTTTTCGTATTCCGTTTTACTTTTTTTTTGCTGAACGATTACATTATTAAAATAATTAGTACCTTTGAGAGTTGTATCATCTTATGTTGGGGTGATTTGACAAAAGACACAAGGATTGGAATTTCATACAACACAAACCATAAGTCAAACCAAACAATTAATCTATGTTCGTTTCCAAAAAACTTGGCCGCTTTATGGTGGCTATGTGTGCATTGGTCCTCTCAGCGGGAACAATGCTGGCTCAGAACATCAATGTCGCCGGTAAAGTGGCTGACAAGAATGGTGAGCCTGTCGTAGGCACTTACGTAGTTGTTGACGGTACCCGCATAGGTACCACAACGGATGCCAACGGCAATTATTCGATCAGCGCTCCGACAAACGGAACACTGGTCTTCTCTTCCATGGGTTACAAGGATGTGACCGTTGCAGTTGGAGGTCGTTCCAAGATCGACGTCGTCCTCGAGGATGACGCCCTGATGCTCGAAGAGACAGTCGTCACTGCTCTCGGTATCAAGAAGGAGAGGAAGGCTCTGGGTTACTCCGTGACCGAGCTCAACTCACAGGAGCTGCTCCGCAACAAGCAGACCAACGTAATCAACTCACTCGCAGGCAAGGTTGCCGGTGTCAACGTGACACAGTCCGGCGGTGCTGCAGGTGCAGGTTCCTCGATCATCATCCGTGGTGGCAACTCCGCTTCCGAGGGTCGTGACAACCAACCTCTGTTCGTCGTCGACGGCATCATCTATGACAACTCGACCATCAACGGCGGCAACTCCGGCACCGACGGTGTCACCAAGTCCGCAACCACCTTCTCCAACCGCGTGATGGACATCAACCCGGACGATATCGAGTCGATGTCAGTCCTCAAGGGCGCAGCGGCAGCTGCCCTCTACGGTTCCCGCGCAGCTGACGGTGTCGTCGTCATCACCACCAAGAAGGGTTCCCAGGACGGCAACGTGAAGGTGAACTTCTCCAGCAAGTATTCATACGCTACGATCAGCGGCCAGCCTGAGCAGCAGACTGTCTACGGACGCGGTTCGTATGACATCAACGGCGCTCTCCAGACCGACCAGATCTTCTCCTCTTGGGGCGAAGCATACACCGGCGGCGGATATGACAACATCGGCAACTTCTTTAAGGGTGCTTCCACCTTTGACAACAGCCTCAGCATTTCCGGCGGTCACAAGAACGGCTCGTTCTTCCTCTCCGCTTCGAACTTCGACCAGGGCGGTGTCGTTCCTGGCACCAAGTATGACAAGACCACCGTTCGTTTCAACGGTGAGCAGAAATACAAGAAGCTGACTGTTTCCGCAAACGCTGCATACTCCGTGGCAGACACCAAGAAGACCCTCACCACCACCGGCCTCTACAGCGGCGGCGGTAACGGCGCAATGACGGCTCTCTACGCATGGCCTCGCACCGAGAACATGTCCAAGTGGCTCAACGACGACGGTACCAAGTACCGCATGTTCCCCAACACGGACCAGGCAAACGAGACTGAGAACCCTTACTGGATCATCAACAAGAACCAGCTCACCGATGCCAACGAGCGCATCACCGGCAGCGTTTCCGCAAACCTCGACCTCACCAGCTGGCTGAACCTCGCATACCGCTTCGGTATCGACTCCTACACCAATGACGGCTTCACCTACATCGCTCCCAACGGAAACGTGAAGGAGACCTATCAGAACGGTCGTCTCAGCAAGTCCAAGGTTGACTACAACTACTGGTCAAGCAACTTCATGATGAACGCCCACAAGACCTTCGGCGACTTCGACTTCAACCTCCTCCTCGGTACTACCGCAGAGTCGACCCAGAGGGTACGTCAGTCACAGTGGGGCTGGGACTTCATCACAGCAGGCACCATCTCGTTCGGCAACATCATCGACGAGAACAAGAAGTTCACCGAGTCCACCTCGCGCAAGCGTCTCGTAGGTGTATACGGTGAGTTCCGTGCAGCTTACAAGAACATCGCCTACCTGACCGTCACCGGCCGTAACGACTGGTCATCGACACTTCCGGTAGACAACAACTCATACTTCTATCCTTCAGTGAGCGGCGCATTCGTGTTCAGCGAGCTTCTCCCGAAGAACAACGTCCTCACATTCGGAAAGATCCGCGCATCTTGGGCACAGGTCGGTAAGGATGCAGGTGCATATGCAACCAACACCTACCTCTGGGACGCACAGGTCGTCAACGGCAACTTCGTTGGTATCGGCAACAGCTGGACCGGCGGTTCTCCTTATCTCGTTCCTGAAATCCAGACCTCTTGGGAAGTCGGTACCGAACTCAAGTTCTTCGGCGGCCGCCTCGGCTTGGACTTCACCTACTACAACTCGATCACCAGGAACCAGATCGCATCTCCTCGTCTTGCACAGTCCACTGGTTACATCTTCCTGACCATCAACTCCGGTTCGGTTCAGAACAAGGGTATGGAGCTCATGGTTACCGGAACGCCAGTCGAGACGCGCAACTTCTCTTGGGACGTCGTCCTCAACCTTTCGGGCAACCGCGGTACGCTGGGTGACTTCGTCGAGGGTGTCGACCTCTTCTATGTCACCGATACTCAGATCGGCGGCGTGAAGGCAGCATCAGTTCCCAACGGTGGTTACTTCCTCGGTCTTACCGGCAACTACTGGCTCAGGGAGATGGTTAAGGTCGAAGACCTTGATGCAGACGGCAAACAGCAGTTTGACGATGAGGGCAACGTGAAGATGAAGAGCGTTGAGAAGGAAGGCGGTCGCTACCAGATCGACCCGAAGACCGGTCTCTACAAGCTCCAGGGAGCCACCACCAACGTGGTCGGTAACCGTGAGCCCACGATGATCGGCGGTCTTACCAACAACTTCCGCTACAAGAACTTCAGTGCTTCGTTCCTCCTCGACCTCCGTCTCGGCGGTGACATCTACAACGGAACCCAGTACTATCTGACTTCCTATGGTCTTTCCACAAGGACCCTCGAGCGTGATGAAATCACCTTCTCCGGCGTCAACTCCGATACCGGCGAGGAAATGACCGTCACCTACAATGCAAACCAGGACTACATGATCAACGGTACCAAGCGTTCTGGCCGCTACATGATCGAGGAGTACTACTCGAACTACTGCAGCAACGCATACAACTTCATCGAGAAGGTCAACTGGATCAGGCTCCGTGCCCTGAACCTCACCTATGACTTCTCGAGCCTCTTCAGGAAGGACAGCTTCCTCAAGGGTCTCTCTGTTTCCGCTGCTGCAAACAATCTGTTTGTCATCACCAACTACGTCGGCGGCCTCGATCCGGAAGCTGCAGCTGTAGGTTCAGGTACCGGTGGATCCGGTTCGGTGGGTATAGAATACTGTGGCGTTCCTAGCCAGAGAACTTATACTTTCGGCGTTAACCTCACATTCTAGTTCCTGTTGACCATTTAAATGAATATGATTATGAAAAAGTTTACCTATCTGATACTTTGTGTGGCTCTTGTCCTCGGAATGTCCTCCTGCGCGGAGTGGCTTGATGTCAACACCGACCCGGACAGCCCTAGCAATACGAGTGCAACGGTAGCGAACCGTCTGCCTTGGATTCAGTATTATTATATGTATGCATACGGAACAGCCAACACCAGGACGAGCTGTATCGCCCAGATGGTGACGGGAACGAGCCGTACTGCAACCTCTACCGGAGCCTGGTGCAACTGGAACCCTTTGCAGGGTACTTCCACGACCATCTACCAGAACTGGTTCCTCGGTGCTGCCTGCAACATCCCGGACATGATCGCCAAGGCTGAGAAGGAAGGCGCATACCACTACATCGGTGCTGCCCTCGCAATCAAGGCCATGGGCTTCATCCTCATGGTTGACCTCCACGGTGAAATGCCTTATACGGACGCAGTAGGCGAAAACTACGCTCCTTACTATGACAATGGTGAAGATATCTATGACGGCTGCCTGGCAGACATCGACACTGCAATCGAGATGTTCGGCAAGACCCAGGAAGACGGTGCAACCCTCCTCGCGGAAGGTGATGCATGGTGCGGCGGCGACGTCCAGCAGTGGATCCGTCTCTGCTACGGCATGAAGGCACGCTGGCTCATGAACATGTCCAAGACCAGCAGGTTCAACGCTGACGAGGTTCTCGCATGTGTTGCAAAGGGTCCCCAGAACTCCAACCAGACCATTGCAATGAAGCATTACAATGTCGAGACTGCAGGCACCTGCTTCACCGTGGGTGACGCTTACGGTCCGAACACCACTTGGGACTCCATGGCTTGGAGTACCGGCCAGCGCCTCACCAGGTACTATGTGAACCTTCTCACCAACTTCAAGGGTACGGGCGTTGAAGACCCTCGCGCCGACAAGCTCCTCCCTTGGACGATGTACAAGGCTACCCTTACCGATGCAGGTGTCGTCGCTACTTACGAGTGGTTCAGGGACGCAGGTGTTGACAACCAGAACAAGGATGACATCATGTTGGAGAACCGTGTCGTCAACGGCAACCTCAATTCATACCTCACCCTTGCAATGGGTGACGTGGTGAAGAAGTACACCAAGGCCAACATCCTCAAGTACTATGCTTCCATCGATGACTTCAAGAAGGGCATCAACACCTACTACTCCGCAGACAACGTGACCGTCACCGAAGATGCGGACAAAGTCATCATCACCTATCACCGTGGTGCAATGTACGTCGACGACGAAAACCCTCTCTACATCGAGGACCTCAAGTATGTCCAGCTCCGTTCGGATGCTCTCTTCGAGACCGCAGGTCTTTCAGCGACCGACATGTGCTGCTACTACTCGGCAGCACCTGCAAACACCCGCGCTGCAGGCTTCGTTCAGGGAACCGGTACATTCTATGCTCGTCCTACATCTGACGGCTACATCATGACCTATCCTGAGATGTGCTTCATCAAGGCTGAGGCTTACATGAAGAAGAACGATGCAAACCAGGCATACCAGGCATACATCGAAGGTATCAAGGCTCACTTCGAGCTGATGAACAAGAAGCTTGCTGAATGGCAGGGTCAGGGCTGCGGCACGACCGCACGCGGCTTCGACATCTCCTTCTGCATCGACCCGATCCCTCAGGCAAAGATCGACGCTTACCTCAAGAGCGCGGCAGTCAAGCAGAGCGCAAGTGCACTCACCATGTCGGACATCATGATGCAGAAGTACATCGCACTGGGTCCGGATGCACAGAAGTGGAACGACATGCGCAAGTACAACTACTATCGTGACGGTATCTACACCGAGATGAAGGATCCTGCATACAGGACCGGCGAATATGTTGGATTCAACTCCAACCCGCAGTCTCAGCTGCACTACCCTCGCCGCTGGAAGCACTCGACCCATGAGACCAACTACAACTCGACTCACGTGAACGAGATCTACGGGCAGTACACTGGCCTCGTGAACTTCTCAAACTCACTTCCTGCAATGTCCAACGAAGTCTGGAGCATCCCTGTATGGTGGGATATGGAAAAGTAGGACTTTATTGACAACCCAAATGGAGGCCGGCCGCATTGCCGGCCTCTTTTTTTTGCATATTGTGCAAATAATGCATAACTTGCCGATATCAAGGATAAATCAATATTTATTATCATCATGAAACTGAAGGGATTTGCGAAGATATGCGACATCATCCTGGCCCTGTTGGGCTTTGCTAGCGTTTCCTCATGTGGAGGAATCTGGGGTGCTGAAGAGTACGGCATGCCCTATATGGATTTTGCAGTCAAGGGCAAGGTGGTCGATGCGGAAACGAATCCGATCAAGGACATCGCAGTGTCCCCGTACCCGGAGAAGAGTGCCCCCGCCACGAGGTCACAGCGCGACGGCAGCTTCATCGTCTCCGGTTCGGAATACCCGTCCGACACGATCAGGATCTATTATCGGGATGTCGACGGCATTGACAATGGCGGCGAATTCCTTTCCGGCAGCTGCCTTGTGAAGCTCACGCAGGTCGAGAAGGGCGAGGGCAATTGGTACAAAGGTGTCTATGCCGCAGAAGATGTGGTGATTGTACTTGAAAAGGAAGTTGAGGAATAGCACATGTCGTGTGTTTCGTTCAGGCAGGCTTTGGCCCTTTCCGCGTTTGACAGGGTGATCCGCGAGCAGGCTGCGCAGCATCCGCTGAGGCAGATCTTTTGGGAGTGTACCTTGCGTTGCAACCTGCGCTGCCGCCATTGCGGCAGCGACTGCCACGTGTCGTCAGAGCAGAAGGACATGCCTTTCGAAGACTTTGAAAAGGTGCTTCGCCGCGTAAGGAAAGCATACGACCCGCACAAGATATGCATCGTCGTCTCGGGAGGAGAGCCGCTGATGCGCGCGGACATCGCGCGTTGCGGTCGCAGGATGCATGACCTGGAGTTCCCCTGGGGAATGGTCTCCAACGGCTTGCTGATGACCGACAGGAAGATCGACGAGCTGCTCGCCGCAGGCATGCGCAGCGCGACCATCAGCCTCGACGGCCTCGAGGAGGACCATACCTGGATGAGGGGAGTTCCCGAGTCCTTCGGCCGCGCCAGCCATGCCATCGAGCGCCTTGCAGCGGAGCCTTCGTTCGGCTTCGACGTGGTGACCTGCGTCAACCGCCGCAACCTCCCGAAGCTCCGGGAGATAAAGGAATATCTCATCAGCCTTGGGCTCAAGAGCTGGCGCATCTTCACGGTGTTCCCCGTGGGGCGCGCGGCTGACGACCCCGAGCTGCTGCTCGACGAGGAGCAGTACCGCGCAGTCATGGATTTCATTGTCGCCACCCGCAAGGAGGGGCGCATCGCGCTGAGCTACGGCTGCGAAGGGTTCCTCGGCCCCTACGAGGGGAAGGTGCGCGACCACCTCTTCACCTGCCAGGCGGGAATAAGCGTTGCCGGCGTACGCATCGACGGCGCCATCACCGCCTGCACGAGCATCCGCGCACGCTTCGACCAGGGCAACATCCACACGGACGATTTCGTCGACGTGTGGGAGAACCGTTTCACCGACATGCGCGACCGCAGCTGGGCGCGCAAGGGGGAATGCGCCGAGTGCCGCTACTGGAAATGGTGCCACGGCAACGGCATGCACCTGCACGGTGACGACGGCACATTATTGCAATGCAACCTTCATAAATTGGGAATAAGATGAAAAAGAAAAGCAACCTCAAGCGCAACCTCCTTTGGGTGGCGCTTGCAATCGCCGGTCTCAACACCTTTACGGCCTGCTACGGCATGCCGCCGGAGGATTGGCAGGAGCCCATTCCTGAAGACATGTCCGCCGTCGTCTCAGAACCGGAAAATGTAGTAGAGCATGGTTCCGCTGCAGACCAACTTGAGGAAGGTGCCGCAGAGGAAGCCCAGGAATGAGCCCATTGCGGGTTTGATCGAGCCCTTGAGATTCTGGCCGTTGATGAATATCTCGGCCAGTAGGGCTCCAATGAATGCTCCGGCGATCATTCCCCATGGGGGGAAGAAGAAGATTCCGATGAGCAATCCTATCAGCGATCCGCGCCCGGCCGCCTTGGATCCACCGCTCACGCGGGTGAAGTATGACGGGACGACATAGTCGAGCACGGTGACAATCACGGTAATGACCAGCCAGACCAGAAGGAACCGGCCGGTCATTTCCGTTTTGCCCCAGATGTAGAGGACGAGCAGGCCGGCCCAGCTGACGGGAGGCCCCGGGATGACCGGAAGAATGCATCCCACGAGTCCCACGACGCCGAGGACGATCGCTATGGCGTCAATCCACCACATCAGTCGATTCAGGATTGTACTAATACATGTAGTCCCAGACGGGGAGCTTGACGCTCTTCTGTCCGATGGCCTTGACCGCCTTTGCGCTGAGGTACTTCCTGTCGATGACGATCCTGAAGATGTATTCGTCGAACCACTTGTCGGTGAAGGTCAGGTAGCCGTTGTGTCCCGAGGCGGGACCCCAGCTGTTCTCAAACTCCCACTTCACTGGCACGTCGTTCTCGTCGGTGTCGCAGCCGATGAGGGTCATCGCATGCGACGAACCGCTCTGGCGGGTGAGGATGCGAGCCTTCTTGTCCATGTCCAGCTTGATGCCCAGCAGGGACTCGTAGTCATAGTTGTCGCAGTCCAGGATGCCTGCCGCGGCGTTGTTCTGCTTGCCCACGTCGCATGAGACGTAGAGGGGGACGTTGTCCTTGATGGCGGCGAGCGCAGCGGGCTTGATCTCCTCGTTCGGGAGGTTGAGGTATACCCAGTTGACGCCTTCGTAGGTGTTGCGGTAGGACTCGATCTCATAGACCTTGTAGTACTCGCGGGTCGGGTCGTTCATTATCATCACGAAGGTGTCGGGGTTGTAGTTCTCCGGAACGATGCTCCTGTAGAACTCCATGGGCGTCGTGGTGACCGACTGGACCTCGCCCTTGGCATCCTTGTATCGCCAGGTGAACTCTGTCGGCGGTTCGCCGAGGCAGAGGGCGAGGACGCGGTAGACCTGCTTGAGGATCTCGACCTTCTCGTTGCGCAGGTCCTTCTCCTTGCTGCCTGCGGCATACATCTCCCTCAAGTGCCAGCCTCCGGTGCGGAGGACCTCCTTGAGGATGGAGCCCATCTGGGAGGTGTTGTTGGAGTGCTCGGTCTCGGGCATCACGACCTGGGGCACCACTCCGTACTTCTCGGCAATGTCATAGAAGAGGTTCCACACACCTCCGTCACCGATCGGCGACTTGAAGTATGTCTCCACGTCGCGGTCGCTCATCTCGCGGCCGGCGGTGCGGATGACGTCTTCCAGGAAGAGGTTAGCCTTCTCCAGCTGGTCCCAGAAGAAGCAGTAGTTGTGCGAGAAGTCGAAGTCCTTCACATTGTATTTCTTCATTGCCGCAGGACGGAGCACGTTCATCGAGGTGAACATCCAGCAGCGGCCGGAGCTCTTCTGGTCGGTGATTCCCTTGACGTCTACGCGGTATTTGAAATAGTGGTCAACCTTGCCCGCGGTCTCGCTGTTGAGGGCCATCGCCTTGATGTTCTTGTTCTGCATCACGACGTTCTGTATGGCGCGGGTCGGGGCGTCCTTTTCGAAACTTGCCTGGATCTTGCCAAGCTCCTCCTTTCCTATGGTCTGAGCCGATGCACTGATGCACATCACCAGCGCGGCTGCCATCAATAATGTCTTTTTCATATGCTTTGTTGATTGTTTCTAGTTGTCCCTCATTGTCTCCTCGATCTCGCTGACGGTGATGGGCAGCCTCTTGGCGCCGAGGATGCGGCATCCCTCCTCGGTGATGAGAAGGTCGTCCTCCAGGCGTATGCCGCCGAAGTCGTAGTAGCTCTCCAGCTTGCCGAAGTCGATGTACTGTGCGTTGTGGCCCTCTCTCTTCCACTGCTCGATGAGAGCGGGGATGAAATAGATGCCCGGCTCATCCGTGATGACGTGTCCAGGGCGCAGGAGCCTTGCCATGCGCAGCGATCCGAGTCCGAGCTGCCTTGCCCTGACCTGGCCCTCGTCATATCCCACGTAGTTCTCGCCGAGGTCCTCCATGTCGTGCACGTCGAGACCCATGTTGTGTCCCAGTCCGTGAGGCATGAAGAGTCCCTGCACTCCCGCGGCCACCATCTCGTCGGTGTCGCCGTGGAGAAGTCCGAGCGCTTTCAGGCCGTCGACGATGACCGCCGCCGCTCCCAGATGGACTTCACGATAGGTGATGCCCGGCCTCGCGGCCTCTCGGGCGCGGTTGTTGGCTTCCAGGACTATGTTGTAGATGTCCGCCTGCCTGGTGGTGAAGCGGCCGCCGCACGGGAGCGTGCGGGTGTTGTCGGAGCAGTAGTGGCTCGCGGTCTCCGCTCCGGCGTCGATGACGCAGATCTTGCCGTCCGTCAGGATGCCGTCGTGGCCGTGGTTGTGCATCGTCTCGCCGTGCTGCGAGAGGATGGTGGTGAACGACGTCAGATATCCGCCGCTGCGGCAGACACCTTCCATCACGCCGACGAGCTCCTGCTCGACCATTCCGGTCTTCATCATCTTCATCGCGGTGTAGTGCATCGCGTAGCCCAGGTTGCACGCCTCGTCGATCAGGCGGATCTCGCAAGGCTGCTTGATGATGCGCTGGCGCACCACCGCCTTGATCAGCTCGACGCTGGCCGCCTCCTTCATGCTGCCGAACGGGATGCCGAGCATGCTGTTGAGCATTATCTTGTTGTGGTTGCGGTAGGGCGGGAGGAAGTGGATCCTGCGGCCCGCCTCCGCTGCCTTCGATATGACTTCGGCAAGCTTGCCGAGAGGTGCGGTCTTGCCGACGCCCCCTTCGGCCGCCTGTTCCGACACCAGCGGCTGGGGCCCCATCCAGATGATGTCGTCCATGTCGACGTCGTCACCGAAGATGGTCTCCTCTCCGCTTTCGGCGTCGATCACCGCCGCCATGTCCGGCTTGTCGAGGCCGAAGAAATAGAGAAACGTGCTGTCCTGACGGAAAAGATACTGGTTGTCAGGGTAGTTGCAGCTTGCCTCGCTGTTGCCCAGAAGCAGTATCACTCCGGATTTGATATCCTCCAGCAGTTTCTGCCTGCGGGAGATATAGATTTCCTTTGAAAACATGTCCTTTGATTTTTGGTATTGTCTCCAAAGATACGGAATTGTGCGGAAAAAGACAATTCCTCTTGGTGGATTGTCGGCAATTCGCAAGGCATGCCCTTCGGAAACCCCAATGTCCCGACGAAGGCCAGGGAGTTTCCGTCAGGCCGCAAGGCCGGGGATTTTCAATCTTACCTGATCACCTGCGTGAACTCGGGATCCTTCCCTTCGGCGACGGTTACGAGGATGGTGCTCCTGGAGACATCGCCTCGAGGGGACTGTCCCTCGGCGATGAACTTGTAGTCCGTTCCCCAGGGTGCGACGCGGCTTGCGCATTCGACCGCCGTCCCGAGAGGGAACATGTAGCCGGAGGTGGCAGCTTCGAAGATGGCTGCCTGCTCCTCGGTGACGGGCTGCATCTCGCCGTAGTCTTCGACGGGTTCGACGGTGCCTTCGATGTAGCCTCCAAGGATCAGGAAGCGCTCGACCTCGTCCGGAACGGCCTCGAGACGGGCTGCGCGCACGCCGTAGCCTTCACGGATCTCACAACCGGGCAGGTTGGCTTCGAGGTCTGCGATGCTGGAAAGGAGTCCGCCGCTTCCGAAGGTGCAGAAGGGGACGATGGTCTTCCCGGAGAGGTCGACGGCATTGAGGAGAGCCGCGACGGGGGGAGCATAGGTTCCGAACCATACCGGGTAGCCGAGGAATATGAGGTCATACTTTGAAAGGTCCGCGTCGAGGGGTGCGAGCTCGGGGACGAGTCCACCTTCGCGCTCCTTGATGCACCTTTGGATGGTTTCTTCGTAGGTTCCGTCATATGGCTCCGTCACATCGATGGAAACGATGTCGGCACCGGTGAGCTGTTGGATGTTTTCGGCGACGGCCTTGGTCGTCCCGCACTGGGAATAATAGAGTACCAGCACTTTCGGGGTCTGGGAACATGCGCTCATGACGAAGATGAGCAGACAAAGTGTCAATGATTTCCTGAACAGTTTCATGATATGGGTGTTATATGGCAAATATAACTAAAATACATCGAATCATGGGGGATTTTGCCGCCATTTTTTGCCCTGTCGGACGAAAACAGTTGCACTTTCCGGCAGCTTCCGCCATTTCATTTGACAACCTGTCGAATTATTTGTTAAATTTGTAGAATACAATCATAGTAGAAGACAATATAACTCCAATATCATGTACAACGATTTTCAAAAATATCTTGAAGCCGAGCTTCAGTCCATCAAGGACGCCGGCTTGTATAAAGAGGAAAGAGTCATCACTTCCGCACAGAAGGCGGACATCCGCGTGGCTCCCGGCAAGGAAGTGCTCAACTTCTGCGCAAACAACTACCTTGGCCTTGCCAACAACCCCGAACTGATCAAGGCTGCCAAGGAGGCTCTCGACACACACGGCTACGGCATGGCCTCCGTGCGTTTCATCTGCGGCACCGGTGACCTTCAGAAGAAGCTCGAGGAGAAGATCTCCGAGTTCTTCGGCACCGAGGACACCATCCTCTACACCTCCTGCTTCGACGCGAACGGCGGCGTGTTCGAACCGCTGCTCGACGAGAACGACGCCATCATCTCCGACTCGCTCAACCACGCGTCCATCATCGACGGCGTGCGTCTCTGCAAGGCGCAGCGCTACCGCTACGCCAACGCTAACATGGAGGAGCTTGAGAACTGCCTCAAGACCGCCCAGGCTCAGCGTCACCGCCTCATCTGCACCGACGGCGTCTTCTCGATGGACGGCAATGTCTGCCCGCTCGACAAGATATACGAGCTTGCTTGCAAGTACAACGCGATGGTGATGGTCGACGAGTCCCACTCCGCAGGCGTCGTGGGCCGTACCGGCCGCGGCACGACCGAGCAGTTCAACCTGCGCGGCAAGGTCGAGATCCTCACCGGCACCCTCGGCAAGAGCTTCGGCGGCGCAGTCGGAGGCTTCACCACGGGCCGCAAGGAGATCATCGCAATGCTCCGCCAGCGCTCGCGTCCATATCTCTTCTCCAACTCGATTCCTCCGATGGTGGCGGCTGCGGGCATCCGCATGTTCGACATGATGTCCGAGACGAACGAGCTGCAGGACAAGCTTCACAGCAACACCGAATACTTCGTCACCCGCATGAAGGCTGCCGGCTTCGACATCAAGCCTACCCAGTCGGCAATCTGCGCGGTCATGCTCTATGACGCGAAGCTCTCGCAGGTCTTTGCTGCCCGTCTCCAGGAGGAGGGCATCTATGTCACCGGCTTCTATTATCCTGTCGTTCCGAAGGGTCTGGCGCGCATCCGCGTCCAGGTCTCCGCAGGCCACGAGATCGAGCATCTCGACAAGTGCATCGCGGCCTTCACGAAGATCGGCAAGGAGCTCGGAGTGCTCAAATAGAGCTTTTGCGACCAGATTCAAAAGGCCCTGTCCCGACCTCGGGACGGGGCTTTTTCGTCGTGGTGTCCCTCTTTGATAAAACTATAAAACTATTTTTGGTTTTTTAGTTTTGGAAACATACCTTTGTGGCCGCTCAACAAATTCTGAAATATGACAGCAAGAGAAAAGATAGTCTCCGCCACTTCGGATTTCTTCCTCAGGGAGGGGTGCCGCAAGGTGACGATGGACGAGATTGCAGCCATCAACGGGATGTCGAAGAGGACAATCTACGAGAACTTCGAGGGCAAGAACGCCCTCGTCGAGGCGTGCGTCAACCATGTCAACGGGCTAGTCCACGACAAGTTCGAGGAACAGCTGGACAAGTTCGAGACCTTCACCGACTTCTTCAACTTCATCCACAGCGGCGAGGTGAGCACCTACATGGACAACCTGAAGCGCTTCATGATCGAGATCGAGAAGTATTATCCGACGATATTCCGCAACTGCACGCCGGTCATCAAGTCATACCACTGCAGCGAGATAGCCAAGGTCCTGCTCAAGGGCAGGGATGCTGGCATCATATTGGAAGGCACCGACGTCGACGTGCAGTCGGAGATAGTCGAGGAGCTGCTCAACGCCGTCGTAAAGCTTGACGCTGCAGGCGAGGAGAAGGAGGCCCACCATCGCCACAAGACCATGCTCATAACATATGCACGAGGCCTTTCGACAGTGAAGGGGAGGGAGATCATCGACTATATGACCTCCTCCTGCGGTGCTTGTGCAACCAATGCAAACAATTGAAAAGCAATAACAATACAATGACAGGATCATCAAGACTCATCATCGGGAAAGTCCTCCTCCTCGCAGCCGTGGTGCTCGTGGCACCGGTCACGATGCCGCAGGCCAAGGCTCAGGAAGCCGGCGGCAACGCCGTGGCGCTCACTCTGCAGCAGGCCCAGGACTACGCCCTTGAACACAACCGTACAATCGCCAATGCCTCGATCGACATCCAAAAGGCGGAGGCTTCGCGCTGGCAGAACATCGCATCGATGCTTCCGCAGGTCTCCGCATCGGCCGACTATTCCAACTATTTCGGCTACATGATCGACTTCGGCGCGATGCAGCTTGCGATGCCGCCGTTCGTCTCGATGGGCATCACCACGTCGGTCGCCCTCACCGGAGGCCAGATAGTGTCGGTGGGAATCGCCAACCTCAGCCGGAAGATGTCCGACATCACGCTGCTCAAGACCGAGCAGGAGATATGCGACCAGGTCAAGCAGCTCTACTATTCAGCTCTTGTGATGCAGAAGACGCTCGACCTGCTGCAGGAGAGCCGCGACAGCATGCAGAAGCTCTACGAGTTCTCGCAGAAGTCGGTGGACGTGGGCGTTTCCGAGCAGACCGCCGCGGACCAGCTGCTTGTGCAGGTCATCACGATGGACGACAACATCACGTCGACGCGCCGCTCGCTCGAGATGGTCTACAACTCCATGCGCCTGCTGCTCGACATTGACGTCGAGTCCGACATAGTGCTCCTCGAGGGGCTCGACAGGCTCGTCGACCGCGATTCGATGGCCGACGTCCTCAACGTGCCGTTCAATGTCGAGGACAACTACTCCTTCCGCCTGCTCAAGGCAAGCACGGAGCTCTCGCGCAAGCAGATCGCGCTCACCGGATGGTCCGCCGGACCGTCGCTCAGCGTGTACCACCAATATACCGGAAAGTACTATTTCAGCGATGAGTCGAGGATGGACATGACGCCGCCGAACATGCTCGGCGTGTCGCTCAAGGTGCCGATCTTCACCAGCCTGAAGACCACCAAGGCCATCGAAAGCGCGAAATACAATTACAAGCAGCAGCTCAACACGCTGGAGAACACCGAGCTCTCGCTCAAGGTGCAGTACCGCCAGCTCGCCTACAACCTCAGCTCCGCGCTCGAGCGTTACGACACCCAGAGCAAGAACGTCGAGGTGGCGCAGAGGGTGTTCGACAACACCGCCAGGAAATATGAGCACGGCGTGGCGTCGAGCCTCGACGTGACAAACGCAGGCACCACCCTCATTTCCGCCCAGAGTTCCTATGTGCAGGCACTTCTGGAGATAGTCAACGCACGAATCTCGCTCGAGCAGCTTCTCAACAGACAATAAGAAAGAACAACATAACATGAAACTCAGAAACATCACAATCATCGCCTGCATCGCCGCGGTCGTGGTCGGCTGCGGCAACAAGCAGAAGCAGGAACAGGTGACGGAACGTATCGAGAAGGTCGGTACGATGCCTCTCGCGAAGAGCGAAATCACTCGTGTACTTGAACTGTCAACCACCCTGCAGGGTTATCAGACCATGAACGTGGCCCCTTCGATCACGGGCAAGATCGAGCACATCTTCGTTGAGGTTGGCACGAGCGTCCAGAAGGGCGCGACGCTTGTCAGGATGGACCAGAACCAGTACAACACCACCAAGCTCACCTTTGCGAACCTCGGCCTGGAGCTCAACCGCATCGAGTCGCTCCGCGAGATCGGCGCGGTCTCCGAGCAGACCTACGACCAGACGAAGCTCAGCTATGACCAGACCAAGGAGAGCCTCGAATTCCTGGAGAAGAACACTTTCGTGAAGGCGCAGTTCTCCGGCGTGATCTCGGCGAAGAACTACGAGGACGGCGAGCTCTACAGCGGCCAGCCCATTCTCGTGCTCACCCAGATCAGCCAGCTCAAGGCCCTGATCGCCATCCCGGAGTCATACTATCCGATGATCAAGGCGGGCATGAAGGTCTCCCTTGCCTCTGAGATCTATCCTCAGGAGGAGTTCCCCGCAACCATCGAGGTCGTCTATCCGACCATCGACGCCGCTTCCCATACCTTCCAGGCAAAGCTCAGGATACCCAACGGCAACCTCAAGCTCCGTCCGGGCATGTATGTCAAGACGAGCATGGCGATGGGCATGGCAGAGGCGATAGTGGTTCCCTACCAGTCGGTGCTCAAGCTCACCGGCTCCAATGACCGCTATGTCTACATCGACGACAACGGCGTGGCGAAGCGCGTCTTCGTCAAGATGGGCCAGCGTTTCGACGAGAACGTCGAGATCATCAGCGACGAGTTGAACGAAGGTGACATGATCATTACCGTCGGACAGGCGAAGCTTGTGGACGGCGTGAAGATCAACGTTGTGAAGGAGAACTGACATGAGCATCTACAAGACAGCCATAAACAAGCCGGTGACGACGGCTCTGGTCTTCGTGGCGGTGCTGGTCATCGGCATCTTCTCGCTGATGAAGCTTCCGATCGACCAGTTCCCGGAGATGGACATGCCGTACCTTACGGTGATGACCACCTATCCGGGCGCAAGCGCCAGCGAGATCGAGACCAACGTCACCAAGACCATCGAGAACGCACTCACCTCGGTGGACGGACTGAAGGAGCTCACCTCCACCTCCAAGGACAACATGTCGGTGGTGAGCCTCGAACTCGAGTGGGGCACCAACCGCGACGAGGCGGCAAATGACGTCCGATCGTATGTCGACATGATAAAGAGCTCGCTGCCGGACGGTTGCCAGAGCCCTACCATCTTCAAGCTCAACTCCAGCCTGATGCCTATCATCCAGTATGCGGTCACTGCGAAGGAGAGCTATCCCGGACTGGAGAAGATCCTCAACGACGACGTGATCCCGCAGCTCAACCGAATCGACGGCATCGGCACCGTTTCGGTCGCCGGCGCCCCCGACCGCTACGTCTACATCGACATCGACCAGTCAAAGCTCGATGCATACAACCTCACCCTGGAACAGGTCGCCTCGGCGGTGAGCGCCAACAACCTCAACCTCTCGAGCGGCACCGTCAAGATGGAGCGCCAGCAGTACCAGATGCAGGTGCGCAGCGAGTATGAGAACAGCGCTGACATCGAGAACATAGTGGTCTCCGTCGGCATGGCGGGGCAGAAGGTATACATCCGCGACCTTGCAAGCGTGCGCGACACCATCAAGGACCTGAGCCTTGACGAGAAGTTCAACGGTCAGGACGCCGTGCGAATGATAGTGGCCAAGAAGTCCGGTTCCAACACCGTACAGGTCTGCCGCGACGTCCGCCGCGAGATAGGGAAGATCGAGAAGACACTTCCTTCCGACATCGACATCTCGCTGATCTATGACTCTTCCGAGGAGATCGAGGATGCAATCAACTCCCTCAAGGAGTCGATCATGTATGCAATGCTCTTCGTCGTGCTGGTGATGTTCTTCTTCCTCGGCAAGTGGAGGGCCACCCTCATCATCAGCATCACGATACCGATCGCGCTGATCGTCGCCTTCATCTACCTGCTCGTGGCGGACAGCTCGCTCAACATCATATCGCTCTCCGCCCTGACGGTGGCGATCGGCATGGTGGTGGACGATGCGATCGTCGTTCTCGAGAACATCAACAAGCACATAGACCGCGGCTCGTCCGCACACGAGGCGGCAATATATGCCACCAACGAGGTCTGGACCTCGGTCATCGCAACCACTCTCGTCATCGCGGCCGTGTTCATTCCGCTGACGATGCTCAACGGACTCGCCGGCATCCTCTTCAAGGAGCTCGGATGGATCGTCACCATAGTCGTCTCCACCTCCACGGTCGTCGCCATATCGCTCATCCCGATGCTCTGTTCGAAGATCCTCAAGGCAAAGCAGGCCAAGGTTGTCGACGGCAAGCTCATCGAGGGAAAGGAGAAGAAGAACTGGTATGACAAGACGGTGGTCGCCCTGCTTGACAGGATTGACGCCTTCTATGCGAACGTGCTCCGCTGGTGCCTCGGCCACAAGGCCGTGACCATCATCGTGGCATTCCTGTTCTTTGCCGCGACGATGATTCCGGTCATCCTCGGCAAGGTCGGAACGGACTTCATGCAGACAAGCGACAACGGCCGTCTCAACGTTACCGTCGAGCTTCAGAGCGGCACGCGCATCGACGAAACCCTCAAGACCGCCCGCGACCTGGAGAACAGGTTCTTCGAGCTTGTTCCCGAGATCGAGAGGATGTCGACTTCGGCAGGCTCGAGCGATGACAGCAACATCGGTTCGCTCTTCTCATCGTCGAACAACTACAAGATCACCATGACCGTGGTCTGCAACAAGAAATATGAACGAGACCGCTCCATCGACCAGATAGCGGAGGTGCTCCGCCAGGAGATCGCCTTGCATCCGGAGGTCGTGGAGTTTCAGTGCAATTCCTCCGGCGGCATGGGAATGGGCGGCGCGTCGACCGTCGACGTCGAGATCTACGGCTATGACTTCGACGAGACCAACCTCTACGCTGCCGAGATACGCCAGGCCATCGTGGACAACGTGCCGAACGCCCGCAACGTCATGGTCAGCCGCGACAAGGAGCGTCCCGAACTGAAGGTCACCCTCGACAAGGAGAAGCTCTCGATGCACGGACTCACCTCGGCGACCGTGTCGCAGTATATCCGCAACCGCGTGACGGGCTTCACCGCGGGCTACCTCAAGGAGGACGGCGACGAATATGACATCGTCGTGCGCCTCAAGGAGGAGGACCGCAACTCGATCACCGACGTGGAGGACCTTACCATCCCCACTGCGACCGGACAGTTCATCAAGCTCGGCGAGGTGGCGGAGATATCCGAATACTGGACTCCTCAGTCCATCGACCGCAAGAGCCGCCAGCGCTACCTCAGCGTGAAGGCGCTTCCCTACGAGACATCGCTCGGCGAGCTCGCCTCGCAGATCCAGTCCGTGGTCGACGCGCACACTCCGCCTACCGGCATCACGGTAATGTTGGCGGGCGACTACGAGGACCAGCAGGAGATGTTCGGCGACATGCTGCTGCTGATCCTGCTCATCATACTGCTAGTCTACATCGTGATGGCTTCGCAGTTCGAGTCGCTCTCCAAGCCCGCGATCATCATGTTCGCGATCCCGTTCGCGTTCTCCGGCGTGGTGCTGGCTCTCTGGCTCACCGGAACCTCCCTCGACATGATCGGCGCGCTGGGCGCGATAATGCTGGTGGGCATCGTGGTGAAGAACGGCATCGTGCTTGTCGACTACACCAACCTGATGCGCGACCGAGGCCATGATCTCAACGAGGCGATCGCCCTTTCCGGCGCGTCCCGTCTGCGTCCTGTGCTCATGACCGCATTGACCACGCTGCTCGGCATGCTGCCAATGGCTCTCAGCCAGGGCGAGGGTTCCGAGATGTGGCACCCGCTCGGCATCGTCGTCATCGGAGGTCTGCTCGTCTCGACCATCGTGACGCTCGTCATCGTGCCGGTGTTCTACGGCATCATCTCGCGCAACGGCGACCGCGACAAGGTGGAGCGCCAGCGCAAGGAGTTCATTTTTATGCAGATCAACGCTGAAGAGGAGGAATAGACCATGAAAAGTGTAATGATAGTCTTCAACCAGGCCTTCACGACGAGGGTCGAATACATGCTCGACGAACTTGGAATCCGTGGCTTCACCTTCTTCGAGGAGGTGCAGGGACGCGGCTCCGAGGATGGCGAGCCCCATCGCGGAACGCACACGTGGCCGGAGATGAACTCTGCCGTGATGACCATCGTTCCCGACGAGAAGGTGGACGAACTGCTCCTTACCGTCAGGAAACTCGATGCGCGCAACAAGGCGGTGGGAGTCCGCGCGTTCGTGTGGAATATTGAACGAATGGTGTAGTTTGTAACAAATAATTGTTAACTTCGCAATCTCTAATCATTTTTTCAAGACAGAATATGGCATTAGCGATTACTGACACTTCTTTTGAAGAAGTTCTGACTGAAGCGGGCTCCAAGCCCGTAATCATCGATTTCTGGGCTACATGGTGCGGTCCCTGCCGCATGATCTCTCCGATCATCGACGAGATGGCTGAGAAGTTCTCGGAGACTGCAGTCATCACCAAGTGCAATGTCGACGACAACACCGACCTTCCCGTAAAGTACGGCATCAGGAACATCCCGACCATACTTTTCTTCAAGGACGGCGAACTGGTCGACAGGGTTGTCGGTGCCGTTCCCAAGGCACAGATCGAAAGCAAGATCTCATCACTGATACAATAATCCAACAATCAAAATAGTTTCATCATGAAAAGAACATTGGCATTCCTCATGGCAGTTCTCCTCGTTCTGGGTTCTGTCTCCACGGTCGACGCAAGAGGCCGCTACGTCGTAAAGGGCGGCATCACCTACGCCAGCGGCACAAGCGTGAAGGATCTCTCCGGACTTGACATAAAGGGCTATACCGGTTGGGAGCTCGGATTCGGCTACCAGTCCATGACCCTGCTCGGCTTCTCGGTCCAGCCTGAACTCGTATACAAGGTCAAGGGCGTTTCGCTCAATGACGCGACCAACATCAACATGAACTACCTCGAGGTTCCCGTAAACCTCCAGTGGGGTCCGAACCTCGTCATCATGCGTCCCTTCATCTTCGCTTCCCCGTTCATCGGCTACAACATCCAGAACGTTCCCTCGGGCAGCAACAACAAGATCACGAAGGAATTCCTGAAGGACCATGTCAACAAGGTAGAGGGCGGCATCGGACTCGGTGCAGGTCTTGACGTCTGGAAACTCCAGATCACCGCAAAGTACAACTGGAACTTCGGACAGGTGGCAAAGTGGGACAACATCGTCAACCAGTACGTCGCCGACACCAAGGCTGCTGTCAACGACACTGCAACCGGTTGCTTCGAAATGGCCATCGCCTTCAGATTCTAGCATTCTTGTACCAGGACATTCAAAAGTTCCTCGCCTCTGACTGGGTCTCCTATCGCGGGAAGTTCACTTCTTCGCTCGCTACGGAGATGCCGCTTCTCAACAAGGTGAACGCCTACATGCTCGAGCATGGCGGCAAACAGCTCAGGCCGACACTCGCATTATTGACTGCAAAAGCCCTCCGGGGCTTTTGCAATGATAATGTGATATGCTGTGCCGCGGCATCCGAGATGCTGCACACGGCAACGCTGCTTCACGATGACGTCGCGGACGATTCACCTCTGCGGCGCGGGGCGCCCACCGTGATGGCGCTCTTCTCTCCGACAGCCTCGGTGCTGGTCGGGGATTTCTGGCTTTCAAGAGCCGTCGACATCATTGTCGACCATCCCGACAAACGGGTCATAAAGATCTTCTCCAAGTGCCTGCAGGACCTCGCCGAGGGCGAGATGCTCCAGATCGAGAAGTCGCATTCCCTCGACATGACCGAGGAGGACTATTTCCGCATCATCTACAGCAAGACCGCCTCTCTCTTCGAGGCCGCGGTCATCAGCGCCGCGTACAGCGTGGAGGCCTCTGACGAGGAACTCGCTGCCGTGGGCGGCTTCGCTTGCCATCTGGGCCATGCCTTCCAGATCATGGACGACATATTCGACTATTCGCCGCAGATGGGCACCGGCAAGCCCGCCGGCCTGGACATTCTCGAGAAGAAGATCACCCTTCCGCTGCTGGGGGCATTCGCTTCCGCAGAACCTTCGGCCGTAGAGTCGCTCAAGGCCGGCATACATTCCATCGGCATCGACCGGGAGGCCGACATGGAGACCGTCCGCGAGGCATCCCGCATGGTCGCCTCGCTTGGTGGAATCGATTTTGCCCGTGGCCGTCTGAAACGCGAATGCGGCCTTGCTGCATCGTCACTGGACGCCTTGCCGCCCTCCGAGGCCAAGGACTTCCTGGTGTCGCTCGCATTCCAGATGTCAGAACGGCAGATGTAATCGATGCTCCCCTTCCGGGAGCTTTTTTTTACTTGTTTTATTCCGCTATTGTTTGTAAATTTGTAAGTTATTATGCTTATACGCATAATGATTTGGCGCGATACAAGTGAAATGAAATCATACAACTAACCAAACACTTATGAAACAAACATTAAGACGTCTGCTTGCGGTTGCTCTGTGTCTGTCGGCATTCATGACGGCTTTTGCCCAGGTCACCACCTCCGGCCTTGTCGGTACGGTGGTCGACAAGGAGGGCGAGCCTCTCATAGGCGCGGCGGTAATCGCTGTTCACACCCCTTCAGGTACACAGTATGCGACTGTGGCCAACACTGAAGGCCGCTTCGTGATCAACGGTATGCGTGCCGGCGGTCCGTACAGGATCGAGGTATCGTATATCGGAATGGTGACGCTCGAGTGGAATGACATCACCATCAAACTCGGCGAGCCTTATGAAATCAATGCCGTAATGGAGTCCAGCAACCAGCTCGATGCCATCTATGTGGTCAGCGAGAAATCGTTCAACTCCAGCATCACCGGCGCGGGTTCAAGCTTCAGCCTGAAGCAGGTTGAAAACATGCCTACCATTGACAGGAGCATCTATGACATTGTCAAGTTCACTCCCCAGGCAAACCTCAACAAGAACGGCGGCATCTCGTTCGCCGGTTCGAACAACCGCTACAACAGCTTCCAGATCGACGGTGCCGTCTCCAACGACTCCTTCGGTCTTGCATCCAGCGGCACCAACGGCGGCCAGACCGGAGCCAACCCGATCTCACTCGACGCAATCGAGGAGGTACAGGTCGTCGTGGCACCTTTCGACGTACGCCAGTCCGGATTCACGGGCGGTGCAATCAACGCCATCACCAAGTCCGGTACCAACAAGGTCAAGGGTACCGTCTATGCACACTACTTCGACCAGAACCTGGTTGGAACCACCCCTGGTCCCCTCGAGGGTCCTCTCGCTCTCGCAAGCGAAAGGTCGAAATATGAGCAGGAGCTCGCTCTTACGGCGGGTTTCACCATCGGAGCCCCGATCATCAAGAACAAGCTCTTCATCTTCGCCAGCGGCGAATACTACAAGAAATCATATCCGAACATCTACTTCCCGACCGACGGTGCGGGCAACATCTACGCGAAGACTCCCCTGAGCAAGAATGTCGTGGTCAACGGCACCGACATGGGCAACATCTTCGACGCCAAGATGGCACAGGCCGTGATCGACCACTACAAGGCCACCTATTCACCGGCTTCCGACTTCTCCGAGAGCTTCACGCAGCACCAGGTCAACGACCAGTCGGTCAACGCCCTGGTCCGCATGGACTGGAACATCAACGACCGCAACAAACTGATGGTCCGCTATCAGTTCGCTGGCGCGTCGGCTGACCAGTACGGCTCCGGCAAGAGCACATACTACTTCAACAACTCCTCCTACAAGCAGGTCAACAGGACCAACACCGTGGTTGCCGAGCTCAACTCCCGCTTCAGCGAGAAGGTCCACAACGAGCTGCGCGCGACTGCAGTCATGGTGCGCGACCACCGCGAACCGGGCTATGCGGGAGCCACAATGTACATCAAGGACAACATCTACTACGATCTCGGTACGGAATACTCATCCGGTGCGAACTCGATGCATTCCGACACATACACCCTGACCGACAACGTCTCGATCTTCGCGGGCAACCACAACATCACCATCGGTACCCACAACGAGTTCTTCAAGTTCAACAACGTCTTCATCCAGTATGCATACGGTGAATACACCTTCGCTTCGCTGGCCGACTTCTTCACCGACACCTACAACCAGTACGACTACAAGTTCGTCGACCCGACCTACACGGGCGGCGAGACGCGCTGGGCGGCTACGACCTACGCCCTCGAGGCTGGTCTCTACATCCAGGACGAATGGAAGCCGGGACGCAACTTCACCCTCACCTACGGTCTTCGCGGCGACATGCCGATGCTGCTCAACAAGCCTACCGAGAACCCCGAGTTCAACAAGACCAAGTATGCCGTCAACAATGACGAATATGTGGGCGTCGTTCCCAACAAGACCGTCCTCTGGTCGCCCAGGGTCGGTTTCCGCTGGTTCCTCAACGATTCGCACAAGAGCCTTCTGCGAGGTGGTGCCGGCCTCTTCACCGGACGCGTTCCTTTCGTATGGCTCTCCAATGCATACAACAATACCGGCATGGAGACCAAGAGCGTCACCTCCAAGAAAACAGATCTCCCTCTGACCAGCGATCCTTACAACAAGATCATCAAGCCGGGCATCCTCTCGGCTGCGTCAAGCGGAGCAACCATCAACACCCTCAACCGCAACTTCAAGTATCCTCAGGTCTTCCGTGTCAACCTCGGCTTCGACCAGGAGTTCGAAGGCGGATGGAAGGTGACTCTCGAGGCACTCTACAGCAAGACCCTCAACAACGTCTTCTTCAAGAACCTGGCAATCAACAAGACCGGCAAGGTCTACGGCGTCAATTCCGACGTTGCCAAGAACAATGAGAACAGCTACGCTCCCTACTACAGCCTCGACAGCGGCGCATACAGCGCAATCGTGGCTCTCGACAACACAAACAAGGGTTACACCTACAACCTTAGCGCGAAGATCACCAAGAGCTTCGACTTCGGCCTCGACCTGATGGCATCCTACACCTACGGCCACTCATACTCGGTCAACGACGGTACCTCCTCCGTGGCATACTCCAACTGGAAGTACAACTACTCGCAGGATACCAACGCTCCCGAGCTTTCATACTCACTGTTCGACAAGCCCCACAAGATCATGGGCGTCGCAATGTACACCTCACCGATTTATGCGGGCATCCTGAAGACCTCGGTCTCCCTCTCCTACACGGGCGGTTCGGGCCAGAGGTACTCCTACACGATGAAGGAATCCTCGTTCGACTTCAACGGTGACGGCCAGTACGGCAACTCGACCATCTACATCCCTACCCAGGAGGAGCTTCCTCTGATGAAATGGGCTGACGCGAAGAGCGCTGCCAAGTTCGAGAATCTCATCCGCAGCGACAAGTACCTGCGCGAGCACCGCGGCATGTGGTCTGAGCGCAATGCGGGCATCGCTCCGTTCGAGCACCACTTCGACCTGCAGGTTACCGAGGACATCTATTATGACAAGAACAACGACCGCAAGGTCCAGGTCTTCGCAAACCTCCTCAACGCATCCAACCTGTTCAACCGCGAATGGGGTCTCAACTACAGCGCTGCCTACAACAGGACCGTCCTCAACCTCTCCGGACTCGAGGTCGACGCCATGGGCAATGCCACTCCAATCTATTCCTACAAGGACAACAACGACATCTACATCAGCGACTTCTACTCAAGATGGAGATGCCAGGTCGGTCTGAGGATCACATTCTAACATGGAGGACTGAACAATGAAACAAATACTCAAATCATTTCTGGCAATTGTATGCGGCGTCATGTTCTTCGCGTCGTGCGAACCCGATGTGGAGCTTCTCGCTTCGCAGGTCGGCGCAGACCAGACGGAGTTGACATTCGCAGCACAGAATGCTTCCACGCAGACTTTCAACGTCACCGCCAACGGTGACTGGCTCATCACGGCATCCGATTGGATCACCGTCACCCCGGCCTGCGGCCTGGGCAAGGCTACCGTCACCGTCAAGGTCGAGGACAATGTCGACGCAGAAGGCGTGATGGGTCCCCGTACCGGTGAGATCACCATCGCCGGCACGGACGTGACCTCTTCGATCACCGTTAACCAGCTCGGCAACAAGAAACGCGACCTTCGCCGCGAATATGTGCTCGCAAAGAAGATCGAGGACGGACGCTCATACCTGATCGTCTCCCCGGTCGACGGCAAGCTCCTCGCAGCTTCCCCTCTTTCCGCAAGCAAGACCTACGGTTACCTCTACGACCCGATCGAAGTCACCTTGAAGGATGACAAGATCGCCGTCAAGAACGGTGACAACGGCTTCCTCTTCACCGCAGTCGAAGGCGAGGAGGACACCTACTACATCCAGCAGGGCTCCGACGGCCGCTACATGTACCAGACCACCTATGACAGCTTCAATGTCACGAGCGATCCCTTGACCGAGGGTTCCAAGTGGGTCATCAAGATACTTGACGACGGCACGGCCAAGATATTCAACAAGACCGCCGAGAAGTTCTGGCAGTATTCCACCACATACAGTTCATGGGGTTCCTACGCGGCAGCCGGCAAGGGTGTGATGCCCGTCCTCTATCAGGACACCAAGGTCTCGAAGATCGAGGTCCTCACCTGCGCGGTCACCGACGTCACCGTCGACAGCGACGCTACCCAGGCTGAGTTCACCATCAACACCAACGTCGACTGGACCGTCAAGTGCGATGACGACTGGATCAAGAGCTACACTCCGGAAGGCACTGCGGATCCGGAGGAGAAGAATCCTCAGGAGTTCAAGATCACCGTCACCTTCGACGAGTGGGACAACATGGACGAGCCTCGTACGGCTACCTTCTTCGTGGAAGGCACCGCAAAGGATGTCACCCTGACCCTCACCCAGAAGAAGAAACCCGCTCCGAGCCAGCCGCTCCCTTACGAGGAGGCATTCGGCACCGACTGCGGCGCATTCACCATCAACGATGTCGAGAAGGGCACTCTGGAATATGTCTGGAAGTGGGCTTCCGCAGCATACGGCATGAAGGCTTCGGCATTCGCAAACAACACCAACGTTGCTTCCGAGAGCTGGCTCATCTCGCCTCCGATCAACCTGACCAATGTCGATTCCGCGGTCCTCACGTTCGACCATACCTACAAATACACCACGACTCCTACGACCGACCTCACCCTCTGGGCAACTTCGGATGCCGGCGAGACCTGGAGACAGCTCAAGATACCCGTCTATCCTACGGGCAGCGACTGGAACTTCGTCAACTCGGGTCAGATCAGCCTCAAGTCGTTCGCAAAGGGCATCGTCCAGCTCGCGTTCGTATACAAGAGCACCGACTCCGCAGCGGCTACCTGGGAGATCAAGAACGTCAAGGTATTTGAAGGCGAAGCAGTGGGAGAGGGCATCGCAAGCATCCGCGAGGCCATCACCAGCACTTCTTCATCCAGCCAGGACGAGTTCGTGGCCAACCTCACCAACGCGGTAGTCTCGTATGTGAACGGCAACAACGCATACGTCGAGGATGCAAATGCCGGTATCCTCATCTATCTCAAGAACCACGGCTTGACCGCAGGACAGACCATCAACGGCAAGGTTTCCGGTTCCGGCTATGTATACAACGGCCTCAAGGAGATTGCTGCCATCGACCTGACCGCTGCTACCGTCACCGACGGAGGCACCATCTACGAGTCGGTCGTCACCATCGAGGAACTGCTCGCGAACTTCGACAATTGGGACAGCCGCCGCATCGTCATCAAGAATGCAACCATGTCGGACGGCATCGCACAGGGCGACCGCAACGGTACCGTGGCACAGGGTGACAAGAGCATAGCAGTCTATGCGAAGGTCAACGGCCCTACGATCGAGACCGGAGCCATTGGCGACCTCACCTGCTGGCCGGTCTACAACAAGACCACGATGCAGGTCGGCGTCTGGGATACCGAGCACTTCAAGGCTGCAGCAGCCGCTGTTGCGGGCATCGCAGGCATCAGGACGGCCATCACAAGCACATCCTCGTCGAAGCCTGATTCATTCAGCGCAGACCTGACGGATGCAGTCGTCTCATACATCAACGGCAACAACGTCTACGTAGAGGATGCAGAAGCCGGAATCCTCATCTACAACAAGAACCACGGCATGACCGTCGGACAGAAGATCAACGGACGCGTCACCGGCGAGGGTTACGTCTACAACGGCCTCAAGGAGATCACGACGCTTGACCTTACCTCCGCGACCGTCGAGACTGGTGCCACTCCTTACCAGCACACCGTCACGCTCGCCGAACTTCTTGCGAACTTCGACAATTGGGACAGCCGCCGCATCCTCCTTGAAGGCATCACGATGGCTGACGGCATCGCAGAGGGCGACCGCAACGGTACCGTGGCAGAGGGCGACGCAACCATCCCTGCATATGCAAAGGTCAACGGCCCGACCATCGCTACCGGTGCAGTCGGCGACCTGCTCTGCTGGCCGGTCTACAACAAGACCACCAAGCAGGTCGGCATCTGGGATACCGAGCACTTCACTGACAAGTCGCCTGCAGCGATACTCCTCAGGGGTGAAGACTTCAACCTGGCGCTCAAGCACTTCGTCAATCCTACCGCAACCGATGCGACATCGTCTGACGATGCCGACAACACCATCAAGAAGATATTCTTCGTGACCGGCGACTTGACCACGACCACCGGCACCGAAGTTCAGGCCGCAGACTCGCCCGTGAAGGCTTACGCGAACTATGACGCGGACACCAAGACCGTCACGATCTCGACCCCTGGTCCGGTGTTCTACACCAATGCGGATGCAAGCAGCATGTTCAGGTACATGCAGGCCGTCACATTGATTGACAACATCGCCGCCCTCAATACCGAGAACACCACGACGATGGCCTACATGTTCCAGTACTGCCAGGCAATCCAGTCGCTCCCGCTCGCAACCTTCAACACGGCCAAGTGTACTTCGTTCAGCCGCATGTTCAACAAGTGCACTGCCGCCACCATGATCGACGTCTCCGGCTGGAACACCGAGAACGTGACCGACATGTGGAGCATGTTCAACGACTGCGGCGCACTGACTTCGCTTGACATGAGGTCCTGGAACACATCGAAGGTCACCACGATGTCCTACATGTTCTATAAGAACTACGCCATGACCGAGTACGACCTCTCGTCGTTCACGATCGGTTCGAGCACTGTCCTTACCTACATGTTCAGCCTCAGCAACCATGTCAAGAAGATGATCCTCGGCCCTGGCTTCCTCAAGAGCGGCAGCCCTACCCAGATGTTCGCCGCGGCCTCCCAGACGACCGAAGATCGCTTCGGCGACCCTGCCGGAGTCTCGATCTACTGTACTCAGACTACCGCCGACTGGTTGGCCGGAACCACCCTCAGGTGGGTCAACAGCGGCTACAAGAACATGACGCCCATCCCCGTCAAGTTCTATGACTTGACGACCGGAGCTGAACTGACCGTGAGCTGGGCTTCCAACTAGCGGCACGACGTCACGAGCATTGCTTTGAAGAGGTTGACCCGGAAGGGTCGACCTCTTCTTTTTTTGCATAACAACAATATGTTGCGTACCTTTACAAGTTGACTTGGAATACCCTTTTGACAATCATTATACAATAGGAATATGAAGATCAGACAACTTTTAACCGCATTCCTGTTCCTCGCCATTGCTGTGACAGCATGTCAGCCGAAGGAACCGGAACCGGCCACCATCTCGGTGGACCCTACCGAACTGACTTTCGACATCAGTGCCGGTACAAAGACCGTTACCGTCAAATCCAACTATGCCTGGGAGGCAAAGTGGGATGCAAGCTGGGTGACCGTCACCCCCTCCAAGGGTGAAGCGGCTCCGACCGGAGTCACCGTCACCATCTCCGTACTTGAGAACAAGGACAAGAACCAGTCCACGGCCATCACCTTCTACGGCAACGGCAGCCGACTCGTCAACGCGTCGGTTTCCATCGAGCAGGAAGGTCCGAACGGCGACGGCAACAACCCCGCCAAGGCCCAGCTGGTCACTGTCCAGGATTTCATCTCGAGGGCCAACACCACCGACTACCTTCGCCTGCAGGGCGTGATCTCGGGCTTCAACTCAACCTACTGCAGCTTCGACATCACCGACGCCTCCGGCAAGATCTACGTCTACTCGGTCGACGACGAGAGCAAGGCGCAGTATGCAAACGTGCTCAAGAACGGCGACACCCTCACAATCGCCGGCAAGTACATGTACTACTCCTCGAAGCAGCAGCACGAGGTGGTCGACGCTGTCATCCTCGAACGCAAGGCGGCAGCGGCAGTCGATCCTTCGAAGGCTGAGGCAAAGACCGTGGCCGAGTTCATCGCGGCGGCCAATACAAGCACCTACTTCAAGCTCACCGGCAAGGTCAGCAGCTTCAACTCGACCTACTGCAGCTTCGACCTGACCGACGCCTCCGGCAAGATCTACGTCTATTCCGTCGACAGCGACTCGAAGGCGCAGTATGCATCCGTCATCAAGAACGGAGGCACCGTCACCATCGCCGGCAAGTATGCCTACTATAGCGCGAAGCAGCAGCATGAGGTGGTCGAGGCGGTCATCCTCGAATACAAGGACGGCGGCAGCGGAGACACCCCTGACTACAACAACGCCGAGGCGAAGACCGTCGCCGAATTCCTCGCGGCGGCAAACACCACCACCTACTACAAGCTCACCGGCACGGTCAGCAGCTTCAACTCGACCTACTGCAGCTTCGACCTGACCGACGCCTCCGGCAAGATCTACGTCTATTCCGTCGACAGCGACTCGAAGGCGCAGTATGCATCCGTCATCAAGAACGGAGGCACCGTCACCATCGCCGGCAAGTATGCCTACTATAGCGCGAAGCAGCAGCATGAGGTGGTCGAGGCGGTCATCCTCGAATACAAGGACGGCGGCAGCGGAGACACCCCTGACTACAACAACGCCGAGGCGAAGACCGTCGCCGAATTCCTCGCGGCGGCAAACACCACCACCTACTACAAGCTCACCGGCACGGTCAGCAGCTTCAACTCGACCTACTGCAGCTTCGACCTGACCGATGATTCGGGCACCATCTACGTCTATTCCGTTACTGCAGAGTCCAAGAGCACATATGCTTCTGCAATCAAGAACGGCGACACCGTCACCCTTGCCGGCAAGTACCTCTACTATGAGAATGGCCAGAAGCACGAGGTCGTCGAGGCGCAGATCCTTGACCACAAGTCACAGGGCGGCTCTTCCACCGATGTCAAGGTCGTCACGGTCAATGAGTTCCTCGGAATGCCCGACAGCGACCAGACCACCATATACCAGCTTACGGGAGTCATCACCAACGTTGGTGACACGGACGGCGGCAAGTTCGACCTGAAGGACGACACCGGCACCGTATATGTCTACGGCCTCTACGACGCCGAGGGCAACAAGGTCTTCACGGCGAAGAGCCTCAAGGCCGGCGACACGCTGACCGTACAGGGCCCCCGCCAGAACTACCAGGGCACCATCGAGGTCAACAAGGGCGTCTATGTGAGCCACAAGGTCGGTCCTGCACAGAAGACCATGACCGCTACCCATCCCTTCACGAGCACCGACACCTGCGCCATCGACAACAGCAAGAAGTCCTATGCCGCAGAGGTCATCATCGAAGGCACGACCTACAAGGCTTGGAAGTTCGGAACCAGCAGCGTGGCCGGCATCGCTACCCTCAAGCTCCCCGCTGGCACCAAGAGCGTGAGCTTCTATGCCGTCGGCTGGAACAACCTCGTAGGTGAGTTGGAGGTCCTCAACGGCTCCGACAAGATTGCGTCGATCACCGCTGCCAAGAATTCAGGCATCGCCAACAACTCTCCGTTCACGATCACTACGCTCAGCGACAATGATTATTATACGGTTACGTTCGCATCGCCGCTTGCTGCGGAAACCACTCTGACGATCCAGACGACAGGTTCCTCATCATCGAAGACCTATCGCGCGGTAATCTTCGGCATCAACAGCACCAAATAGGCAATGAAGCTTCATAGCAGGATATTCGGGAAGGTGCTGGTGGCTCTGCTGCTGCCGGCACTCTTCCTCGTGTCCTGTCGGGATCCGCAACTCGATCCTATATCCGTGACATTCAAGTCGACCGAGGCGTCGGCGGAGGCAGGCAGCCAGTTCGTCTCCGTCACGGCGGTCGGGGAATGGTCGCTGACGATCGTGGTCGACGGTTCCGACGATGTCATAAACTGGGCCTGGATAGGCACTTTCAGCGGCGACGAGCAGGCCGCTACCCTCATCGGCAGCGGATCGGACAATACCGTCGTGTTCAACTGGGCGGAAAATCTCTCCGTCACTCCGCGAACATGCCGTTTGGTGCTCTCGTGCGGCGGTCAGGAGGCAAGCTACACCTTTTCCCAGCAGGGTGCCGACCGGCAGCAGACGACTGCCGACGACCTGAGGGAGGACGAGGTGCAGCCGTGGCTCGAACTTCCGTCGACTGCAGAGGGCGACGGCCTCTACTTCATCACCCATTCGATGAAGCTCGGCACGCGGGAGGTGCGCAACTACTCTTTCTATTGGGACCCGCAGGAGCTCGTGGCGCGCTGGGTGGCATATCCGCTCAACCGCTCGCTGATTGGCAGCGGCTCGCGCACGAACGAGTGGGGTCTCGACCCGAAGGTGCCCCAGAAATATCAGCCTGTCATCTTCGGCGGCTTCCGCGGCGGCTACCAGCGCGGCCACCAGATGCCTTCGGCAGACCGTCTTTCGCACGATGCGAACGTGATGACCTTCTACGGCACCAACATGACTCCTCAGTTGGGCGATCTCAACGAGGAGGCCTGGGTCGGACTGGAGGGAATGGTGCGCAACTGGTGCTATTCATTCGATACCCTCTACGTGGTGACCGGATGCGTGACCAAGGGAAGCACCTCGTACGCCTATGACAACGAGGGCAAGAAGGTGACCGTCCCCACCGGCTACTTCAAGGCGCTGCTGGGATACAAGAAGAACGCGTCGATCGCGCCCGCCACCAAGGGCTATTGCGGCATAGCGTTCTATTTCGACCACAAATATTATCCAAACGACAGAAGCGAGATAATGAAACACTCGATGCCGATCGACGCCCTGGAGACGAAGACCGGCCTGGATTTCTTTGTAAACCTGAAGAATGTCATCGGCGTCACCCTTGCCGAAAAGGTTGAGGCTACGACCGAATCATTCTGGAACAACAACTGACAAGATGAAACGATTATTGTGCATCGCTGCAACCCTGCTCGTAGTCATGTCGGCATCATATGCCCAGGGCAGGAAATACACGAGCAATCATGTGATAGGATTCTACAATCTTGAGAACCTCTTCGACATCTATGACGATCCCGCCAAGAACGACGACGAGTTCCTGCCGGACGGTCTGAACCAGTGGACCGAGTCCAAATACAACATAAAGCTCTCAAACATGGCACGCGTCATACGCGCCATGAAGGACGAGAACGGCTGCTACCATACGATTCTCGGCATCAGCGAGATCGAAAACCGCATGGTGATCGAGGACCTGGTATCACAGCCGGCAATCGCCGACGCCAATTTCCAGATCATCCATTATGACGGCCCTGACCGCCGCGGAGTCGACGTGGCCCTGCTGTACCGTCCGGACCAGTTTGAATTCCTCGAGAGCGAGTCGATTCCCTTCACCTTCGCCGACACCGAGGTGACCATCACCCTCACCAAGGATGAACAGGACTATTTCCGTACGCGTGACGTGCTGATGGTCCGCGGCAAGATCGAGGGAGAGATGTTCGCCTTCTACGTGGCGCACCTTCCTTCGCGCAGCGGCGGCAAGGGCGGCGACCTGCGTTCGATAGGCGGCGACATCATCTACCGTCACTCCAGGAAGCTCGAGGAGAAATATCCCGGCATCAAGATAGTGGTGATGGGCGACATGAACGACGACCCGTTCGACGAGAGCATGGCAAAGTGGCTCCATGGAATGAGGGACATCGACAAGGTGACCCCGGGAGAGTTCTTCAACCCCTACTACGAGATGCTCGAGGAGGGCTACGGCTCCCTCTGCTATCAGGGCGTCTGGGGCATCTATGACCAGGAGCTCGTCAACTACAACCTTGCGGCGGCTCCCGACGGCGGCCTCAAGATACGTCCGATAGTCAAGAACAGGTATTACGGCAGAGTGTTCCACAAGCCTTTCATGACCACCCAGAAGGGACAGTACAAGGGCTATCCTTTCCGCACCTTCTCCAACGGTGCCTTCATCAGCGGCTACTCTGACCACTATCCCACCTATATCGTAATAAGCAAATAGACCATATGAAGAAATTTTTGATTTTGTCAGCCCTTCTCCTGGCGAGTCTTTCGGCTCTCGCGCAGGAATATACGGGCGGTGTAAAGGGAACGGTCGTGAGCCGAGTCGGCCGCACTCCGATTCCGGGTGCGCAGCTCGTGCTTACGCGCGTCGGTTTCAACACCGTGACCGCAGTTGCGGATGAAGAGGGCCGTTTCCTCGTGGAGAATCTCGCGAACGGAGTATACGCGATGAAGGTCACGGCGGACGAATATGCCGACATCAACGTAAACGTGACCGTCGACAAGGGATTCGTCAAGGACCTGATCTTCGTCTCGATGTCTCCTGAACAGCAGATCCATGACGTGGACGCGTCAAACTTCTCGGAGTTCGACATGGACGACTCCGGATACAGTGACACGCCGACGATCCTTTTCAGTTCCAATGACGTCTACAACAATGTAGTCGGTTTCGGCTTCAGCGCAATCCGCTTCAAGAACCGCGGCTACAACTCCGAGAACCAGGATGTCTATCTGAGCGGAGTGCGCCTCAACGACGCCATCACCGGATACTCCCCATATTCCCTCTGGACCGGCCTCAACGAGGTGATGCGCACCAAGGAGTCCACCACCGGACTTGAGACCTTCAACTACGGTCCGGGCGGCTACAACGGCGGTGTCAACATCCTTGCAAACCCTTCGAGCGTGCGCAAGGGATGGCGCGGCAGCGTGCTGACAAACAGCGCAAGCTACCGTCTGCGCCTCATGATGACCTATGCGTCGGGTCCTCAGGACAACGGCTGGTCATACGCCTTCAGCGCATCTGCGCGACTCGGCGGCAACGACTGGATCAAGGGTGTCTACTACCGTTCCTTCGCATACTATCTTGGAGTCGAGAAGGCGTTCGACAATGCCCACCGCCTTACGCTCTTCCATTTTGCGACCCCCGGTGAGCGCGGCGCACAGAACGCTTCGACGCAGGAGGTCTACACCATGATGGGGGACAACATGTACAACTCCAACTGGGGCTACCAGGACGGCAAGGTCCGCAACTCCCGCGTCCGCAAGACTTTCGAGCCGGTCACCGTGCTGAAGTACGAATATACCCCGGGCACCGACTTCGAGTCCACCACCACCTTCCTCTGGCGCACTGGCCGCAACGGCTACACGGCGCTGGACTGGTATGACGCACCGGACCCCCGTCCGGACTATTACCGCAACCTGCCGAGCTACGCGGAGCGTTCGTTCGAGCAGGAGGAGTATTCCTCGATATCGATCGAGAAGGCACAGTGGCTCAGGGAGACCTGGACAACGCATATCCCGGACTACGTCAACTACCAGCACATCAACTGGGACCGTCTCTACAACGTGAACTACAACAGCGAGGACGGCCGTTCCAAATATGCACAGGAAGAGCGTCATGTCGACCAGAACGACTTCAACCTCGCACAGAACTTCCTCTGGCGTCCGGGCGATGAGATCACCCTCAACGGCGGCGTCAACCTCAAGTGGAACAGGACGGAGAACTACAAGAAGATCGCTGACCTGCTCGGCGGCAGCTACTATCTCAACATAGACTCCTTCGCGGAGCGCGATTTCGCCATCTCGGAGGCGAAGGTCCAGAACGACCTCGACTACTGGATGGCCCATGGCGAGGCACAGAAGGTCAAGGCCGGCGACAAATACGGCTATGACTACTATGCAAACGTCCGCAAGGCTGACCTCTGGATGAACCTTACCTGGCAGCCCGGCGCATTCAAGGCGAGCGTTTCCGGAAAGGCCGGATACGAGGACTTCTGGCGCGAGGGCATGATGAGAAAGGGCATGTTCGCCGGACTCAACGACCAGGGCGGAGACTTCATCGTGAACGGCGTCAACCTCACGACCCGCGACTCGAAGGGCAACGTCGTCACTTCGAAGGGCAAGTCGGAGGTCTGCAAGTTCTTTACCTACCGCGCCCTCCTCGGACTTGAGTATGTCCTGGGCGGCACCAGCCGTTTCTACGGCAACGTGGGCTACTTCACGGATGCCCCGACCTTCAACGAGGCCTTCATCTCCCCGAGGACCCGCAACACCGTCATGGACGGCCTGACGACCAAGAAGACCTTCTCGTCCGACATCAACTACCAGTTCAGCAGCCACGGCTACAACCTGCGCGTCACCGGCTTCTATACCACCATCAAGGACATGTCCGACGTGATGAGCTTCTATGACGACTCGCAGAACTCGTTCACCAACTTCGCCATGACAGGCATCGACCAGCGCCACATGGGCGTGGAGCTCGGTGCCCAGATGCCTCTGCCGATAAGCGGGCTCACCGTCTCGGGCGTGCTCAGCCTTGGCGAATACATCTACACGTCTACTCCGCACATGGTCCAGACCGTGGACAACAGCGCACAGACGATCCGCGAGGCTGATGTCACCTGGTGGAAGCAGACCCCGATCTACCGCATGATCGGCAACCAGTACGACCAGGACCTCGAGGGCAACTATGTGATCACGGGCTACAAGAAGCACTATGTGCCGAGCTCGCCGCAGCTGGCAAGCGAGATAGCCCTGAACTACCGCACCAGGTCATACTGGTTCTTCGAAGTCAACGGACAGTACTTCGCACACTCCTATCTCGACATGAACCCTCTCTACAGGACCGATTTCGCATGTGCGGGTCCCGATGGCGTGGCGACTGCGGCGGAGATCGTCAAAATGACCTCGCAGGAGGAGTTCGACCCCTATTTCCTGCTCAACGCCTCCATCGGCAAGTCGTGGTTCCTCAGGGGCCGCAAGGGGCAGGTCGGTTTCTCGCTCAACGCAAGCAACCTCCTCAACAACAAGAATGTCAAGACCGGCGGCTACGAGCAGACGCGCGTCTATGCGGACTCCGAGAAGACCTGTTACAACAGGTACGATTCCAAGTATTTCTACATGCAGGGATTCAACTACATGATGAACATCTATTTCAGGTTCTAGACAATTCAAATAATATAACATGAGTATGAAAAAGTTCGTTACAGCATTATTTGCAATTGCGCTGCTCGCCACATCCTGCGAGGAGTGGGGTCCGGTTTTGACCCTCGAATATGACAATCCGGCCGAGTACGGGAAGGTCACGCTCCAGCGTACCCATACCATCGGCGAGCTCGCCGCGATGTACACTGCCGGAAAGCCCTGGAAGATCGACCGCAACATCATAATCGCCGGACAGGTCATCTCCACCGACCAGCCGGGCAACTTCTACAAGAGCCTCTACATACAGGACGAGACCGGTGGCATCGAGCTCAAGCTCGGCAAGAACGGCCTCTACAACGACTACAAGCCGGGTCAGTGGATCTATGTCAAGTGTCTCGGCCTCACCCTCGGCATGTACGGCTACAAGAGCGGCAACTACGGCGGACAGGGCATGGTCCAGCTTGGTGTCGACGATCCCACCGGATCCTATGAGACCGCATACATCGAATCCCCCCTAATGATAGATGCACACATCATCCGCGGCGAGATCGCTCGTGCCGTCCAGCCCGAGGTGATCACCTCTTCCGACCTGCCAAATGGAAAGCAGACCCAGGCGAAGAACCGCAACATCGGCCGTCTGGTGACACTCAAGGGACTTCACTATGCCAACGAGGCATTCGTGCTTCTCTACATTGACTCGAACAAGGACAAGAAGGCCTCCTCCAACCGCATATTCCTTTCCGACAAGCCCTGGGGCATCACGACCTGGGCGATGAGCAAGGACAAGATGACCGAGTATCTCTGCTCGGGCGTATGGGACAGCTGCGAGATAGGCAACTCGGGCGATTACAACTACGGCACCGTGGGCGACCGCCGCGTGGTTGCCGCCGACGGTACGGTGACCTATCCCTCCATCGAGAAGGCAGCCTACAGCGTCAGCCAGTACTTCGACATGAACGGCGCACAGATCCAGCTCCGCACGAGCGGATACTCCAAGTTCAGTGACGCGCAGATTCCCGCCGAGGTGCTTGACGGCAGCAAGTCGGTAAGCATGACAGGCGTCCTGACGATGTATCAGGGAAGCATCCAGTTCATCGTGAATTCGCTCGCCGACATAGTTGTGGAATAACACTTTGTCCGCATTGAACAAGCGGGACGGCTGATTGTCAGCCGCCCCGCTTTTTTTTGTGCCCAAAAAATAGGGAATTACATTATTTGAGATTATATTTGCGTCCGTAAAAATATTCTCTTTAACCTATAAAACTTTATGAAACAAACTCTTAAGCTTTTTGCTTTGGTTGCTCTCGGGCTGTTTGTAAGCGTATTTGCAAATGCGCAGATCACAACATCCTCCCTGAGCGGTAAGATCTCTGACAAGCAGGGCCCCGTCGCCGGAGCTGCTGTCATCGCGACTTTCACCCCTTCGGGTGCATCCTACTATGCAATTTCCGACGTCAACGGTAACTACCGTATCAACGGTATCATCCCTGGCGGACCTTACGATGTGAAGGTTGAAATGCTCGGTTATCGCAACATGACAGTCACCGACTCCTACGCTCCCCTGGCCGAGACTCTCGAAATCGACTTCACTCTCCAGGAAGAGTCCCTCGCTCTCGATGCAGTCGTCGTTTCTGCTGATGCAGCTGAATCCGGAATGAACATCCGTCGCTCCGGTGCTGGTACTTCCATCAGCCAGAGGGCAATGGGCAACATCCCCAGCGTAGGTCGTTCGATGAATGACGTGATGGCTCTCACTCCTCAGGCATCCACCACCACCAGCGGTTTCGCAGTTGGCGGCGGCAACTACCGTGGTTCGACAGTCACCGTCGACGGTGCAGCCTTCAACAACGCATTCGGTATCGGCAGCAACCTTCCTGCAGGCGGTACTCCGATCTCCCTCGACGCTCTCGAGCAGATCAGCATCAACATCACTCCGTTCGACGTCCGCCAGAGCGGTTTCCAGGGTGGTGCAATCAACGCCGTGACCAAGAGCGGTACCAACGAGTTCCACGCATCAGCTTATGATTACTATACCAGCGAGAAAGTACGCGGCTACAAGACCGCGAACGGCGAGATCAACAAGAGCCGCAACCTCGACAACACCGTAGGCTTCACCGTCGGCGGTCCTATCGTCAAGAACAAGCTCTTCTTCTTCGCAAACGCTGAATACACCTTCAAGACCATCCCTGGTTCAAGCAAGCAGGCACGCGTAAGCGGCAACGAGGCATGGGGTGAGGACGAGACCTTCAACCGTCCTACCGCTGCCCGTCTCGATGCGATGAAGGATTTCCTCGCACAGAAGTTCAACTATAATCCGGGCCGTTACCAGGGCTACTCCCTCAACACTCCGAGCTACAAGCTCCTCGCCCGCATCGACTGGAACATCAACCAGAACAACAAGCTGAACGTCCGTTTCAGCCACACCCACACTTCATACTCGAAATCACCGAGCTCATCGATGTCTCCTATCGGCGGCACCAACTCCAAGTTCAAGACCGTTGACGGCAAGGCAGTCAACTTCAACCGCTACTCGGCAGGTCGCCAGTCAGCATACACGATGTTCTTCGAGTCCGCACGTTATGGTCAGGACCAGGACTTCACCTCGGTTTCCGCTGAACTCAACAGCCGTCTCCTCGACGGTGCAGCCAACAACATGGTCCGCGTGGCTTGGTCACACCAGTACGAGCCTCGTTCCTATGTGGGCGACTTCTTCCCTACGGTCGATATCCTCAGCAACGAGGAAGTTTCCGGTAGCGACACCTACGCAATGTACACCACCTTCGGTGTCGACCCGTTCACCTATGGCAACCTTCGTGACGTCACCACCATCACCGCCACTGACGAGTTCACCTACTCAAAGGGCATCAACAACTGGATCTTCGGTGCACAGTACGAATTCAACCGCGCAATCAACGGCTTCATGCAGGGCGGCGCAGGCTGGTTCATCTATGACTCTTGGGATACCTTCATGGCAGACGTGAACAACCCTTCAGCACAGACTCTTCCGGTCGCGTTCATGATCACCCACGCAAACCTCGAGGATCCTACCAGCCAGGCATTCCCTTCATTCGACTACCAGCAGGCAAACCTCTATGCGCAGGATGAGATCACCTTCTCCGACTACTTCAAGCTCACTGCAGGCATCCGTTTCGAAATGCCTTTCGTCTCCTTCGTGAACGACAACCTCAACAAGGACTTCGCCGCTGTCGCAGCTGCAAACCCGAACTCCTCTTTCGCAGGCCTCAGCACCGCTGACACACCGAAGGCACGCGTAAACGTCTCTCCTCGCATCGGCTTCAACTGGGATGTCCTCAAGAACCGCAGCCTCATCGTCCGCGGCGGCACCGGCATCTACACCGGCCGTATCCCCAACGTCTGGATCGTCTCTGCAGCCGGCAACGCAAACGTTCTCCAGTATCAGTACATTGCCAATGCCTCCACCGGCAACCCCAAGGTCCACTTCAACAATGACCGCGCTGCCGTCATCAACAGCATCTACTCGAGCGGCAAGTTCGTAAAGCAGGACCTCGCAGCTCCTACCGCTACCACCATCATCGCCAAGGACCTCAAGATGCCTTCAAGTTGGAAGTCATCTCTCGCAGTTGATGCGAAGCTCCCCGGCGGCATCAAGGCTACTCTCGAAGGCATCTACAGCTACAACTTCGACGAGGTTTACGCTACCCAGCTCGGTTTCAAGAAGAGCGGTACAATCCAGCTCCCCGGCGAGCCTGCAGCACGCAGCCTCTACACGAGCGAAGGCATCAAGAACAGCAGCAAAGCTACCATGAACGGCTACTACATCCACAATGTCAAGGATCTCCACGGCAAGTACTATTCCGTCAGCCTCCAGCTTTCCAAGAGCTGGAAGAACCTTGACATCATGGCAGCCTACACCCGCAGCGGCGCAAAGAGCGCATCTGACGGCAACGGCGACCAGGTTTCCGAGTTCGCAAACACCTACTGTGTGAACGGTGCATTCGAGGCAATCATGGGTGATGCATACTATGTGGCTCCCAACCGTCTCATCGGCAACATCGCTTGGACCATCAACGAAGGCAAGCACGCAGCTACCAAGCTCGCTCTCTTCTACGAAGGCTACAACATCGGTTACATCAGCTCATACTCATATTCTCGCGTATCCTACCTGATGAACAACGTATCCGGTGGCCAGGCAAACCAGCTCATCTACATCCCCACGGATTCAGAACTCGAGTCAATGCCTTTCGCAGATGCAGCCAACAAGACCGCTTACAAGAACTTCCTCGGTGCTGACAAGTACACCAGCAAGCACCGCGGCGAATACATGCAGCGTAACGGTGTCATCGCACCTTGGCGCAACAACATCAACCTCCGCATTGCTGAGGACATCAAGTTCAACATCGGCGGCAAGGTCAACACCCTCGAGCTCGGTCTCGATGTCAAGAACGTGGCAAACCTCATCAACAAGTCTTGGGGCAACTACAAGATCATGAGCAGCAACGTGATCCTCAACTATGCAAACAATGCATACACCTTCACGGAGCCTACCTGGAAGTCCTACAACGACCTCGCTTCCACTTGGCAGATGCTTCTCAGCGCACGCTGGTTCTTCTAGAATTCAGATGTTCTACATATCCGGAGACGGCCCTGAAAAGGGCCGTCTCTTTTTTTGCGGCGGTGGTGGCGAAATTGCTTATAACGTCTCTTATTTTTCTGTATATTTGTAAGAATGAAACTGTGATTTTGCATGACCGGAAAGGGAACGTTGGGCAGGAGAGGGGAGGACATCGCGCTGGAGTGGCTGCTTGAACGGGGTTTGGTGCTGCGCGAGAGGAACTGGCGGTGGAACCACAAGGAGGTTGACCTCATAATGGAGAGCGCCGACTGGCTGCACATCATCGAGGTCAAGTCGCTGCAGGAGCCTTTGCAGCTCGAGCCCTTCGAGCATGTCGACCACCGCAAGCAGCTGAACCTCTCGAGTGCCGCCAACCACTACGTATTCGAGTTCCATGTGAGCAAGGAGGTGCATTTCGACGTGGTGTCGATCGTCTTCGACCGGGAGGGCAATCACAGGCTGGAATATATCCCGGAAGCCTTTTATCCGATCTATTCCGGCAGATAGACAGATCGTTCCTTTAAATGAAATACAGTCTTACAAATGAACAATAACTATTACTGCATCATCATGGCCGGCGGCACCGGCACGAGATTCTGGCCCTTGAGCCGCGCTGAGCGCCCGAAGCAGTTTCTCGACGTCCTCGGCAAGGGCAGAACCTTCCTCCAGTCCACCTTCGACCGTTTCGTTCGCATAGTGCCGGCGGAGAACATACTGGTGGTGACTTCCGACCATTACCGCGACCTAGTCGTCGAGCAGCTTCCCGAGATACCCCTGGACAACATCCTTCTCGAGCCTTTCAAGCGCAATACCGCGCCTTGTGTGGCGTATGCCACCTACAAGCTCCTCGCGAAGAACCCCGATGCCACCGTGGTGGTGACCCCCGCTGACCATCAGATCACCGAACTCGACCATTTCGAGGACACGATCCGCACTGCGCTCGACTTCGCCTCGGGCAGCGCAAGCCTCTTCACCATCGGCATCAAGCCCACGCGTCCCGACACCAACTACGGCTACATCCAATACAACAAGGCCACGATGCGCACCATCGGAGACATCTCCGCCTTCGAGGTCAAGACATTCACGGAGAAACCGAACGAGGAACTTGCAACGGTCTTCCTCAAGACGGGCGAATTCCTCTGGAACTCCGGCATGTTCATCTGGAAGCTCTCCTCCATCAAGCGCGAGCTCGAGGCCTGCCTCCCCGAGGTGGCCGGATTCTTCTCCTGCGGCAATGATGTCTACTACACCCCCGGCGAGGCTGACTTCATCCGTCACGCCTATGGCGAATGCCCGGCGATATCCATTGACTACGGTGTCATGGAGAAGGCCTCCTGCGTGAGGGTGTTCCTCTCCACCTTTGGATGGTCCGACGTCGGCACATGGACATCCGCATACGAGCGCTCTCCGAACAAGGACGAGGACGGCAACATCGTCAAGGGAGCCAATACCCTCATATACAAAGTCAAGGGCTCAGTCGTCCGCGAGGACAGGCCGGGCAAGCTGCTCGTGGTCCGCGGTCTGGAGAACTATATGGTCATCGACTCCGACGACGTGCTGATGATATGCCCGAGGGACGACAAGTCGGTCAAGGAGATAGTGGCGGAGATAACTGCCAAGGAGAAATCCGAATATCTGTAAAATAATTACTACATTTGCAGCCTATTCAACACAAGGAAATGATTACCAACGAAAAGATAGAAGAGATGCTTTCCTCGCTCGGCGAGATGAAGGCGGCGCATGTACAGGAAATTGAAGAAATGAGGGTCAAGTGGCTCGGCAAGAAGGGTGAGATCACACGCCTCTTCGAAGAGTTCAGGACCGTCTCCCCGGAGAAGAAGCGCGAATTCGGACAGAAGCTCAATGCCCTCAAGACCGCGGCTCAGAACAAGCTTGACGAGATGCGTCAGCAGCTTGACGAGATCACGGACTCTTCGGCTGCCGCCTTCGATCTTACGAAGCCCGGCGACCGCATGGAGCTCGGTGCTCGTCATCCCATCTCCATCACCCGTGAGGAGATCATCTCGATCTTCAACAAGTTCGGCTATTCAGTGGCCGAGGGACCGGAAATCGAGGATGACTGGCATGTCTTCGGCGCGCTCAACTTCCCGCCCGAGCACCCCGCTCGCGACATGCAGGATACCTTCTTCGTCTCTCCCGGCGGCGAAAACCCGATCCTTCTCCGCACCCATACCTCATCCGTCCAGGTGAGGACCATGGAAAAGATGTCGCTCCCCATCAGGGTCATCTGCCCGGGCCGCGTCTTCCGCAACGAAGCCATCTCCGCGCGCGCACACTGCATCTTCCACCAGCTGGAGGGCCTCTACATCGACAAGGACGTTTCCTTCGCGGACCTCAAGCAGGCGCTCCTGCTCTTTGCAAAGGAGATGTTCGGCGACGACACCAAGATCCGCATGCGCCCGTCATACTTCCCGTTCACCGAGCCTTCGGCTGAGGTGGACGTGAGCTGCAACATCTGCCACGGCAAGGGTTGCAACATCTGCAAGGGCACCGGCTGGCTCGAGATCCTCGGTTGCGGCATGGTCGACCCCAACGTCCTGAAGGCATCCGGCATCGACCCCGAGGTCTATAGCGGTTTCGCTTTCGGCATGGGCCTCGAGCGCATCGCAATGCTCAAGTGGCAGGTCAAGGACCTCCGCCACTACTTCGAGAACGACATCAGGTTCCTCAAGGAGTTCGAGACCGTAATCTAGTCCATCAAGGAGACGCAATAGGGAGGGCGACCCGTCGGGGCCGCCCTCTTTCTTTGTCCAAAAGCTCGCGGATGCTCCTCCGGAACCGTTTTTTTTGCTAAATTTGAAGGCCGTCCGACATGATATGACTTTCCGGCGGCATTATTCGAACCATGGACAGAAGAAAATTTCTCGAATCAATGGCGGCCCTGGGGCTGCTCGGAGCTGTGGAATTCTCCGGCGCCGGCCGCATCGCAAATGCTGCGACAAAAGCCGTCTCTCCGGCCGCAGCCAAGGCTGGCAGGCGCAAGCTCAGCGAAAACCGCGTCGTCCTCATCTCGGACATACATGTCAAGACAGGGGGGCATACCGCTGCCCGTCTCGAAAGGGTTGTCGGCGACATCCTCACAATGAAGCCACGTCCAGCCAATGTGGTCATCTTCGGTGACATTGCCGAACTTCTTGGAAAGAAGGAGGACTATGTCACGGCCAAGGGGCTTCTCGCCCCGCTCGAGGAGGCCGGCATCCGCGTCACGATAGGAATGGGCAACCACGACCGCCGCGAGAACTATGCGGAGATCTTCTCCGAGAAGGCGGCCGCATCGCTGCTTCCAGACCGCTACACATACATTGTTGAGACGCCATATGCGGACTTTATCATGCTGGATTCACTCCAGCAGGGGGATGACACCACGAAGTGGATCACTCCCGGCACATTGGACGACAACCAGCGTGAATGGCTCGAAAAGAAGCTGGAGTCCTACGGCAAGCCTGTCTTCGTCGGGTCGCACCATCCGATCTCGGAGTTGAAGCTGACGCAGCTTCTGGCCTTCTCGCCATATTGCTGCGGCTACATCCACGGTCATGACCATGTCTGGAAGGAGAACTGGGGCATTGGCAAGTGGGGCAGACAGGAGATCATCCGTACGCTCTGCCTGCCGTCTACGGGATATTGGGGCGACATCGGATATGTAGTGATGGACTTGGAGCCACACAAGGCAGTGGCGACGCTCCATCAGTATGAATTCTTCTTCAACATGCCCGACGACGAGCATCACCTGCCGATCTGGGACGACATCACCGCCGACCATGACGGATTGACATGCACCTTCACATATTGATTGCCCTGTAGGGAAAATCATGAAGGGCGGTCGCATCGCGGCCGCCCTTTTTTGATTTCCGAAACTATTTTAGTTCTATAACAATCATGCCCATATAACAACTTTGTTATAACAAAAACGTTATAGTTTCTTCCCGGAAACAGGACAAAATATACAACGTTGTCCACATGCCGTGACATGCGGGCGCTCGATCGAAAACTGAAAAAAAAGAAAAGGTGTGAAACTGGGCTATCCGATTGGAGGTTCTGGACGGGACCTTGAGCAGATAGGCAGTTTCACACCCGTATGTTGATTGTGCCGATGGCACAAAAACACTATACAAGAAATGAACCGCTATTGTTCCTCGCTCAAAGAAATTGTCCAGATTTCCAACCAAGGACAAAAGCTGGCGCTTTCATCAATATGTATTTCACCACTTTGTGGTTTCTGCAAAGATATGAAAATTTTTTTTCAAAATTGCACGAATTGCAAATACTAGTTCCGATTTTCACCCCGGCCGACTGACGTATAGTCATCCTCAGGAGACTCGAGCCCGCTGTCGCGGGCATGCGCGAACCGAGTCTACCCCCCGCCGAC
>R24__coassemble_181_pt1 | contig 46722 bp, 46 predicted proteins | sample R24__metabat2_high_PE_044 | metagenome-assembled genome bin R24 | reverse complement strand
CAGACATCTCCCTCAAGGGAGAGCCGCCGCAGAAGCGGCGGGGCCTTCGGCCTTTGGGATTGCGTCCGCAGAATTCTCTGCGGGCTTTTTTCTTGTGGAGATGCTGCTGCCCGCAACTTTCACCTTGCGGATTTTGTTGGAAGCTAACAAAATGAAGGATTGTTTCTTATATTTGCATTGGATAAAGAAATCAAACCATGAAGAAGTGCATTCCAACTCTTTTGATAATTATCATTCTCGCGGCAGCTTTTTGTTATGTAAAATTCTACCGGGCAAGGAACAAGACCATCGCCACAATTGAGAAAGTCACTGATTATTCGGACTATAACCTCTACACGATGGGTGTCAGGTATGACTATGACATCGATCGTATCGTATCACGCGGCATTACCGACACCGAGTCGTGCCTGGACGCAATCGTAAAGGAAGCATTTCCGCTCATTCCCATAAAGGTGGAGGTGCCTTCGTTCGGCTGCAGCGCATTCACCATGAAATGCGCCGACGGCACGGTGCTGATGGGCCGCAATTATGACTTCAAGCTCAACACGTCTGCGATGATGGTCAGATGCGCCCCGACGAAAGGCTACAAGTCAATCGCCTTCTGCGCGCTTGACAACATAAGCGCGGATGACGCACTGAAGAACAACAAGACCAAGCTCGCGTGCCTCACCGCACCTTTCGTCTGCCTTGACGGCGTCAATGAGAAAGGCGTTTCCATCGCCGTGCTCACACTCGACAGCGAGCCGACAGTGCAGCACAACGACAAGCCGGCCATCGGCACGACTCTCGCGATCCGCCTCGTGCTCGACCGCGCGGCGACGACGGCAGAGGCTGTTGAACTGCTTTCCGAATATGACATGGTTTCCGTCAACGGCAGGGATAGCCACTTCTACATCACCGACGCAACCGGTGACGGCCGCGTCATCGAATACGATCCTCTCTCCGAAGATCGCAAGATGATAGTCACCCCGTCCGATGCCATCACCAACTTCTATGCATGCTACAAGGACAACGTGCTGCCGAACCAGCATAACGGAATCTATGGCCACGGCCTTGAAAGATACAACAGGATCCTCGACGTCTTCGCGAAGTATGATGGAAATCTCAGCGAAGAAGCGGCATGGACGGCCCTCACCGCAGCCTCCCAGGTCCCGAACCCCGATGAGGTGACAAGCAACACGCAGTGGTCGATCGTCTTCAGCAACACCAATGCGACCGCAAAGATTGCGCTGAGGCGCGACTGGGGCAACGTGAACTTCTTCTCTGTGAAGTAGGGAGCGCGAAGCATGCAGTATTCGGAAAAGATAGGCGAAAGCCTCAAGATACAGATGGCCGTTGCGGCCATCGTGTCCCGTTATGCGCAGGACAAGAAATTGTCCAGGAAGCTGACGGAACTCCTCAAGGACCTATTGTTCGAGAACCTCAAGGAGGACGTGACCGACGAGGATATGGTTTCCATGTTGCAGGAAGGATGCGAGGAGAAGCGGCTTGAGCCGGATGAGGTGATGAAGCATTTCACGGCCATCACGGAGAATCTCGCAGATCTCCTCGCCGAGGATGGGGAGGATGATGAAGGCGATGACGATGGCCATGGCGATGACCTCGAGCCCGGCCCGGCTCCGGAAGATGAATAGAGAAGCGGGCAGATTGTTCATTTTTTTTTGCAATTCTCGAAAAATGTATAACTTTGTACCCGCATTCCGCAAGGGGGTATAGCTCAGTTGGCTAGAGCACCTGCTTTGCAAGCAGGGGGTCGTCGGTTCGACTCCGACTATCTCCACAAAAAAAGCTCGCAGATACCTGCGGGCTTTTTTTGTGGAGATGCTGCTCCGCAGCATTCCATCACCCTCCGTCTGCTGACGCAGACACCTCCCTCAAGGGAGGACCGCCGCAGAAGCGGCGTGGCCTTCGGCCTTTGGGATGAGCTCGCAGATACTTCTGCGGGCTTTTTTTGTGGAGATGCTGCTGCGCAGCATTCCATCACCCTCTGTCGGCTTTCGCCGACATCTCCCTCAAGGGAGAACCGCCGCAGAAGCGGCGTGGCCTTCGGCCTTTGGGATGAGCTCGCGGATACTTCTGCGGGCTTTTTTTGTGGAGATGCCGCTGCGCGGCATTCCATCACCCTCTGTCTGCTATCGACGACACTTCGTGTTCGTTGTCCGGATGCGGCGCAAGGAGGCGCAGGGAAAGCCCTGAGGGCCGCTGGCCGGAGGCGGGAGAATGTCGGGGCGACAAAGGCGCCGGCCGCGCAGCGGCATGCGAGGACTGTCTGAGCGCGTTGGACAGGCCGTATGGCCTGGCCAAAAGCGCGAGTTCCGCAGCATAGGCGCCGACTCGTCACGACACCGCCGGAGGCCCTGCAACCTCAGGGCTTTGCCCGAAGCCCCCCCGGCGCCGCATCGCCCGCCATCTTGATGACATGACATCCATGGTTGAACTGCGCCCCAAAAGTTGGACAAAATGATTGGTCCCCGGACACGACGTACATGAGAGTGTCGTTTCGTGTACGTCACGGCAACAAAACCGCCCGAAGTTCCCGATCGCTTGACGAGTTCAGGGTCATGCTCCATGCCATGCGGCGAGGATGGCATCCGCCACTGTTGCGGCCCATATGGTATGATTTGCCCCGTCAAACAGCAGTTAATTTTTTTCGGGTCCCGCGACCATGCCCTGGAGGCATCTGTGACGCGGGTTCCCGGGACCTGCAGCCTTATTTTCGCCCTCGGGTCCCGAGACATGCCCTTCTACGCATCTGTAGCGCATCCTCCCGGGACCCGGAAAAAATCAACTCCACCAACCGTGCTGAAAACCCGGTTGCCGACCGCTGCTTCCTTCTATGCCTCGATGATGGGATCGACCTTGTCGAATGTGCCGTAGACCTGTTCGGATGCGGCACGGCATCCGCCCTTGCAGCGGGCGTACAGCTTGCATCCGTTGCACTGATCCGGGATGCCGGCGTAGCGCTTCATGACCGATTCGTCCTCAAGGATATCCTTGATGTCCCTTTCCCAGATGTTGCCCAGCACGAAAGGCGAGTGGTTGCAGAAGCGCACGTCACCCTTGAAGGATATGGTGACAGGCCTGTTCGTGATGTCAGTGCTGCAGCTCGTGAAACGGATCCCGGGATACTTGATCGGGTCAAGCACGCAGACAGGAGTGCATACCCCGCTGACGAAATCCATGTCGGGGTGACGGAGGGAGAAATCGCTCACCACCTTGAAGGCGGCGTTGAGATCCTCCCTTGACAGCGAGAGCTCCCCGCGATTCTTCAGGCCGTTGCCGCCAAGGTTGAAGCGGTTGACCATCACGGTCCTGATGCCGAGCTCGGCATAAAGGCCCAATGTCTCGGGCAGGCATTCCCTGTTCCTTGAGGTGATGATGAGGACCGCAGCGAAATGGTCGGCTCCCAATGCGTCCAAGGCATGGCGGACCGAATTGCAGGCCTTTTCCCAGGAGCCGGGAAGCCCCGTCAGATGGTCGTGGATTTCCTTTTCGCTGCTCAGGAGCGGAATCTGTAGGGCGTTGATGCCGATGTTCTTGAAATTGAAGAAGTCGTCATCACCCAATAGCGTCCCGTTTGTGAGGATGTTGACAGATGAGCCCTTGAACCTGCACTTGAGCGCAAGGTCGTGGATGTTGCCCATCAACATCGGCTCCCCTCCGGAGAAGGAGATGTTGCCGATATGTGCTTGTTTGAGGAGGCGGTTGAGGGTGCGTCTCGCAAGCCTGTCGTCAGGGGGCAGGGAGCCGTCGGGACGCCAATGGTTGTAACAGAAGCTGCAGTTTTGGTTGCAGGCCTCCGTCAGTTCATAAACGAGGTGCCCGAGTGTGTATTTTTGTCTCATTACTTGAGCGTGAAGCTCCTGCTGCCAAAATAATAATCATCCCCGTAGATGATCAAGTTGATGAGGCCGCGGTATTCCGTTTCGCCAATGGTGATCTTGCCAGTCGCACCGGACAAGGTGAAGCTGCCGCTTTGGATCAGGGTGTTGTCTTGAGAGTAGATCTCGTATGTGTATGCTTTGCAAGTGAGGTCCTTGACTGTGAAGTCAATGACGTCACCGACTTCCACTTCATTCATCTGTGTCGATGCGAATTCGACATATATTGGCACAGCCGGATCATAGCACATCACGGGGAACAATCCGTCGCAGCTCGTAGCCGACAGCATGCCGGAAACGGTAAGCATCAGCCCGCCGAGGCGGAACTTGGCCTTCACCGCCTTCGCGTTCTTTCCGCCGGAGAGGAATACCCAGAGCGAAGCCGCCGTGAAGGCAGCCGCGAGGCATGACAGCATGATGATGTATTTGACTTTCATGTTTTCTGAACAATATCAGGTCAAAGATAGCAATAATCCAGATAATGGACGCGATTCTGCAAGATAAATCGCCATGACTTGATTCCGACGGATAATTACTATAACATTTTCGTTATAACAACAACGTTACAAAACCATCGCTGTTTCATCTTCTCGGATGTTTCAAAAGCCCTGTTTTGGCTTTGCGCCGGTTGATGACCCGCCAGCCGCCGTGCCGTTTCGGGGCTGGTTCTGCCATAAAGTCAGTCCGGAGGGCGCGCGGGAGGCGTGGAGCAAGTTTTGCAGCGGGCTGGTTTGTCCGACACCGGACGTCATGGCGCGGCATGGGGCCGTGGCCATTGATTGCAGCAAAGAAACATTTCAACAGATGAGACATATTTCATTCTCGAGCAACAGGACGAAGGTCACCGAAGGAGACATTGTCGAGATTACCTGGGACTGCCCCGGTGCGACGAATGTGACGGTGGGAATAGACAACGGATTCAAATCTTCGACGACGCCAGTTGAGGCGACCGGCTGCAAGAAATACCGTCTCAACCGTTCCGACGGCAAGACAAAGCTGACCCTCACCGCAGATGTCGACGGCAGGCCCATCGTCAAGACCCTCACGATAAAGGTCAACAAGCCGAAGGTCGAGGAGGCGAAGGTCGATGACGGCTTCACCAAATACAAGCGCCTGGACCACAACAACATCAAGGACAAATGGCGTGACATCAGGACCAAGTTCGGCTATGCGTGGCACTCGATGGGCGAGAAGAAGCAGCTGGCCTGGAGGACGCTCGGACTGCTGCTCGCTACGATGGTCCTGTCCATGATCTGGCCGAAGTTCCTGACCTTCGGCCTGATGGTCGCCGTGCTGTATCTCTGCTGGGTGGTGTTCCGCCGCTGACGTTGCCCCGCCGCCGGCATTGCTTTGCCGCTGACATTGTTCCCTCGCTGACGTTGCCCTGCCGCCGGCTGCCCCTCCCGCAGGAGTGCCGCGCCATTGCCCCGATACGCTTTTTTTCGCCTTTTGCCCCGTACGGATAATAACCTGCAGGGCGCTTTGCGCTAACGAATGTTAGTGCTTGCAAAGCATTTTATTTCAATTCGTAAGCACTTTTCAGCTTTCCGTCTTTTCCCATACGGGAATGCCCTTTTTTTTGTAATTTTGCAAGATATCAAATACAAAAAAAGTATGAGTACAAAGAAATTGCTTCTTGGGGACGAGGCCATTGCGCTTGGCGCCATCAATGCCGGACTTTCGGGCGTCTACGCCTATCCGGGAACCCCGTCCACGGAAATCACAGAATATATCCAGACGGATGCCTTCGCGCGCGAACGCGGCATCCGCAGCCGTTGGTGCACCAACGAGAAGACCGCCATGGAGGCGGCTCTCGGCATGTCTTATGCCGGCAAGCGCGCGCTTGTATGCATGAAGCACGTCGGCATGAACGTCTGTGCCGATGCCTTCGTCAACAGTGCGATAACCGGAGTAAAGGGCGGCCTGGTCGTCCTTGCCGCCGACGATCCTTCGATGCATTCCTCGCAGAATGAGCAGGATTCCCGCTTCTACGGCAAGTTCGCGATGATTCCGATACTCGAGCCGTCGAACCAGCAGGAGTGCTACGACATGATGGCTTATGCATATGACCTTTCCGAGCAGCTGCGCCTTCCGGTGCTGATGCGAGTCGTCACGCGCCTGGCACATTCCCGCGCAGCCGTGATGGTGGGCAATGCCACCGCACAGAACCCCCTCGCACCGGACCGCGACTTCGGCCGTTGGGTGCTTCTGCCGGCGATAGCACGCCGCCAGTATGACTCCCTGATAGCCAAGCAGGAGCAGATCGAGTCGCTCAGCGAGTCCTCGCCTTTCAACAGGTTGGAGCAGGGCGAGGGAGTCGGCGTCATCGCATGCGGCATCGGCTACAACTACGTCAAGGAAGCGGGAGCCGCCAACGTGCTCAAGGTCTCGCAATATCCCCTGCCGACAGCACAGGTCAAGGCACTCGCGGCGTCGTGCGGCAGCATCCTCGTGGTCGAGGACGGACAGCCGGTCGTGGAGCAGGACATCAGGGCCATCCTCGGCGCGGACTACAAGGTGGAAGGCCGCCTGACCGGCGCTCTTCCGCGTTCCGGCGAGCTGACACCCGACTGCGTCGCGGCAGCGCTGGGCACATCCTGCGACGTTCCGTTCGGCGCACCGCACAACCTTGCGCCGCGCCCGCCGCAGCTCTGCAACGGATGCGGGCACAGGGATGTCTACACCGCGCTCAAGAAGGTGGTCGAAGACTATCCCGAGGCACGCGTGTTCGGCGACATCGGCTGCTACACCCTCGGAGCGCTTCCCCCGTTCAAGGCGCTTGACAGCACGGTTGACATGGGCGCATCCATCACGATGGCGAAGGGCGCTTCGGACGCCGGCGTCTTCCCTGCGATAGCGGTAATCGGCGACAGCACGTTCACCCATTCCGGCATGACGGGCCTGCTCGATGCAGTCAACGAGAACGCGAACATCACCGTGATAATATCGGACAACCTCACCACCGCGATGACTGGTGGCCAGCAGAGCGCCGGCACCAACAAGTTCGAGCAGATATGCCTCGGACTCGGCGTCGATCCCGACCACGTCAAGGTGGTTGTCCCGATTCCCGCCAACATGGAGCAGATAACGGCGACAATCCGCCAGGAAATCGAATACAAGGGCGTTTCAGTCATCATTCCGCGCCGCGAATGCATGCAGACGCTCAACCGCAAACTCAGAAAGGCTCGCGCAGCCAAAGCAAAGGAGGCATAGCAATGAAACTTGACATAATTCTTTCCGGAGTGGGAGGACAGGGCATCCTCTCGATTGCCACAATCATAGGCCAGGCGGCAACGGCTGCAGGCCTCTACCTCAAACAGGCCGAGGTTCACGGAATGAGCCAGCGCGGCGGCGACGTGCAGAGCAACCTGCGCCTCTCCACCGACGAGATCCATTCCGACCTCATCGCCCACGGACAGGCGGACCTCATCATATCGATGGAACCCATGGAGGCCCTCAGATATGTCACCTACCTCTCCGCAAATGGTTGCGTGGTCACCTCATCCAAGCCTTTCGTCAACATCCCGAACTATCCGGACCAGGCTGCCCTCGCAGCCGAACTCGACCGGCTTCCGCACATCGTGAAGCTCGAGATCGAGAAGATGGCCGAGGAACTGGGCAACCCCAAGGGTTCCAACATGGTCCTTCTCGGCATGGCGGCACCGTTCCTGAAGATACTCTCCGCGGACCAGCTCAGGAGGGCGATCTCCACGATCTTCGCATCCAAGGGAGAGGCTGTCGTCGAGTCCAACCTCAAGGCTTTCGACGCGGGTTTCAACTCAGTGAACAAGCAGTGACATGAAACTCTTCAGCGACGCTTTGGTTGAAAGGGCGAGGAAGGAATGCAACGTGGCTGACCTTACCTGCGCCACCATCGGCGAGATGGTGCTCGTGGCACAGTTTCTCGAGAAGGCGACCGGCATCCCGTTCATCAGGATGGACCAGGGCTCACCGAGCCTGCCGGCAAACACATACGGCATAGAGGCTGAGAAGAAGGCCCTCGACGCCGGGGTAGGAGCATCCTATCCGGCCTCCGAAGGCGTGGCCGAACTCAAGCAGGCGGCCTCTGATTTCATGAAGGCCTTCACCGACGTGGACATCACGCCGCGCAGCTGCATCCCGACAACCGGCTCCGTGGCAGGGTCGTTCTCGTCGTTCATCGCCTGCACGCAGCGCATCCCCGGCAAGGACAAGGTGCTCTTCATCGACCCTGGATTCCCCATAATGAAGTCACAGCTCCGCATCATCGGTGTCCAGTGGCGTGAATTCGACATCTACAACTATCGTGGAGCCGCCCTTCGCGCAAGGCTCGAGGAAGAGCTCAAGGCCGGCGACATCGCCGTGATAACCTACTCCAGTCCGAACAACCCGGCATGGATATGCATGGAAGAGGAGGAGCTTGAGATAATCGGCGACCTGGCGACCAGGTATGACGCGGTCGTGATGGAGGACCTTGCATATTTCTGCATGGACTACCGTCGTGACCTGAGCCATCCCTACCAGCCGCCCTATCTCCCCACGGTTGCCAAATATACCGACAACTACATCCTGATGACCTCGTCATCCAAGATATTCAGCTATGCGGGCCAGCGAATGGCGATAACCTGCATCAGCGACAAGTTGTTCGAGAAGAACTATCCCGCCCTTGCGGAGCGCTACCACACCACGGGCGCGTTCGGCCCTACGCTGGTGGCGGCCATAATGTACATGATTACCAGCGGATGCACCGCATCCACGCAATATGCATATGCGGAGATGATGCGCAAGGCGTGTGAGGGACAGATCAACTTCGTCGAGGACACCCGCGTCTACAGCACGAGGGCAACGAAGATGAAGGAGATATTCTGCCGCAACGGCTTCCACATCGTCTACGACAGGGATGTCAACCAGAAGGTGGGCGACGGCTTCTTCTTCACGCTTGGCTATGGCGACATGACCGGCGGGGAACTGACCAAGGAACTCATCTCGTACGGCATCAGCAGCATCTCCCTCTCGACCACCGGAAGCCTCCAGAACGGCGTCCGCGCCTGCACGTCCAGAATGCGTGACGAACTGTACGATGCGCTCGAGGAGCGCACGCGTGCCTTCAACATTGACCATCCGCTAAGCCGATAAGACTATGAACACATCAGAATACTACAATCCCGAGTTCGAGACCCTGTCGCGTCCCGAAATCAAGAACCTTCAGTTGGAGCGCCTCCAGGCTACGGTGCGCCACTGCATGAACTCTCCTTTCTACAAGCAGAGATTCGATTCGATCAAACTCAGACCGGAAGACATCCGTTCGCTCGACGACTTGAGCAAGATTCCGTTCACCACCAAGCAGGACCTGCGTGAAACATATCCGTTCGGCATCGCGTCCGTCCCACTGTCAAAGTGCGTGAGGCTCCACTCCTCGAGCGGCACCACCGGCAACCCTACCGTCATCCTGCACACGCAGCGAGACCTCGACCAGTGGGCGAATGCCGTCGCACGCTGCCTCTACATGGTCGGCTGCCGTCCTGACGACGTCTTCCAGAATTCATCCGGATATGGCATGTTCACCGGTGGACTCGGATTCCAGTACGGAGCCGAGAGGCTCGGCATGCTCACCGTGCCGGCCGCTGCCGGCAACACGCTTCGCCAGCTCAAGTTCATCAAGGACTTCGGCACCACCGCGCTGCACGCGATACCGAGCTATGCATCGCGCCTCTTCGAGGTGATGGTGGAGCAGGGGATCGACCCGCGCCGCGACACGAAGCTCCGCACGCTGGTCATCGGAGCCGAGCCGCACAGCGAGGAGACTCGCCGCCGCATCGAGGACATGCTCGGCGTGAAGGCATACAACTCCTTCGGAATGTCGGAGATGTGCGGCCCGGGCGTCGCCTTCGAGTGCAAGGAGCAGAACGGCCTCCACATCTGGGAGGACTACTATATCGTCGAGATCGTGGATCCCGACACCCTCGAGCCGGTTCCTGACGGCGAACTTGGCGAGATGGTGCTCACGACGATCAACCGCGAGGCGATGCCGCTCCTGCGCTACCGCACGCGCGACTTGACCCGCATCCTCCCCGGCGAATGTCCTTGCGGACGCCACCACATGCGCCTCGACCGCATGCAGGGCCGCAGCGACGACATGATCATCCTCAAGGGCGTCAACATCTTCCCCATCCAGATAGAGAAGATACTGATGCAGTATCCCGAGCTGAGCAGCGACTACCTGATCACGCTCGAGACGCTTTCGGACAACGACGGAATGACCGTCGACGTGGAACTCAAGCAGATCTCCACCGACGACTACGCGCTGCTCCGCAACCTTTCGATAGACATTACACGCAAGCTGCACGACGAGATACTCGTCACGCCGCGCGTAAGGCTCGTGCCCAAGGGCACGCTTCCCCAGAGCGAGGGCAAGGCAGTTCGCGTAAAAGATTTGAGAAAGAAATTCTAAAGAACACAACCATGACAATTCATCAACTATCCATTTTCGTGGAGAACAAGCAGGGTACCCTCATCAAGGTTCTGCAGTTGCTCAAGGAGGCCAACGTACAGCTCATCGCCTCCACCATTGCCGACACCGTGGAATACGGCATCTATCGCATCATCTGCAACGAGCCGGAACATGCGTTCGAAGTGCTCAAGAACGCCGGCATATCCGTGGCATTGTCTGATGTCTTCGCCATTGAACTTGACGACAAGGTAGGTCGCGCAGCCGACACTCTGGCGATATTCTCGAGTGAGGGCATCAATATCTCATATATGTATTCATTCCTGCTCGGCGGCAAGGGCATCCTGGTTTTCCGTACCGACAACGACGAGCGTACGAAGGAGGTCATCAGTCGTGACGGCCTCAAATACATATCAGACCTCACCAAATACCAATGAAAGGCAATACCTCAATCTGGAACCCCACCAAGGAGTGCATGAGCCGGGACGAGATGTCCATGCTCCAGGGACGCAGGTTGCACAAGATAGTGGACTACGTCTATCACAACACCCCCTTCTACCGCAACAAGATGCAGGAGACAGGCGTCGAGCCGTCGGACATCAACACGGTGGAGGACATTGAGAAGCTTCCTTTCACCACCAAGAAGGACCTGCGCGACAACTATCCGTACGGATTCGTTGCGGCGCCGCGCAGCGAGCTGGTGCGAGTGCACGCCTCCAGCGGCACCACCGGCAATCCGACGATCGTCGGCTACACCCGCAAGGACATCGGAGTGTGGAGCGAGGCCGTGGCGCGCAGCCTGACCTCCTTCGGCGTGACACGTGACGACACCTTCTCGGTAGCATACGGATACGGCCTCTTCACCGGCGGCCTCGGCGCGCACTACGGAGTCGAGAACCTCGGCGCTACCGTAATCCCGGCATCCACCGGCAACACGGAGAAGCACATCCGCCTGCTCAAGGACCTCGGCATCACCGGCATCGCATGCACGCCGTCGTATGCGCTGCACCTGGCCGAGACCATGGAGAAGCTCGGCATCGGCCTCGACCAGCTCAGCCTCAAGGTCGGAGCCTTCGGAGCGGAGCCGTGGACTGAAAACATGCGCCGCGAGATCGAGCGCCGACTCGGACTCAAGGCATACAACATATATGGACTCAGCGAGGTGATGGGCCCCGGCGTCAGCTATGAATGCATTGCGCAGAACGGTTCCCACATCTGCGAAGACCACTTCCTGCCGGAACTCATCGATCCGAACACCCTCGAGCATCTCCCTTGCGGAGAGGTGGGAGAGCTTGTCTTCACCACCATCACCAAGGAGGGAATGCCGCTCCTGCGCTATCGTACACGCGACCTCTGCACGCTTGACGACTCGCCTTGCGAGTGCGGACGCACCGCGATCAGGATGGGACGCATCCTCGGCCGCAGCGACGACATGCTCATCATCCGAGGCATCAACGTCTTCCCGTCGCAGATCGAGAGCGTCATCCTTAGCCTGCCCGAGTTCGAGCCCCAGTATGTGCTGGTGGTCGACCGCAAGGGCAACCTCGACACGCTCCAGGTGCAGGTGGAGGTCCGCCCGGAACTCTTCACCGACGACGTGAGGACCATCGAGTCGTTCCAGAAGAAGCTCGCGGACAAGATCCGCAGCGTCATCTCGATCAGCGCTTCCGTACGAGTCCTCTTCCCGGGTGCCATCGCGCGCTCGGAGGGCAAGGGCAACCACGTCATAGACAACCGAAAACTGAAATAACCAAACCAATACCTTATGAAGAAACTTGCACTCATAATCGCAGCTGTCGCGCTGTTTGCCGGCTGCACAAAGGACTACACTGCAAAGATTCCCGCACAGTTCGACGACTACTGCCAGAAGACTCTCGACCAGTGGCATGTTCCCGGCATGGCCGTCGTCGTGGTAAAGGACGGCAAGACCGTGTTCCTCAAGGGCTACGGCTACTCCGACCTTGAGAAGCAGACCCCCGTCGACCCCTGCAACACGCAGTACGTCATCGCATCGACCTCCAAGGCGTTCACAGGCGCCCTCCTCGCGACGGTAATCGACGAAGTCGAGGACCTCGGCTGGAATGACCTGGTCATCAAGCACCTCCCTGACTTCAAGCTCTATGATCCATGGGCAACCCAGAACATCATGGTCAAGGAAATCATGGCTCACCACTATGGATTCAAGACCTACTGCATGGACGACCTGCCGATGTTCGGCTACGACCGCGACGACCTCTATCACATGTTCGGGGTCATCCAGCCTACCTACAGCTTCCGCAGCCGCTATGCATACAACAACGAGTCCTACACCATCGCCGCGAAGATCATCGAGAAGTATACCGGCATGAGCTGGGACGACGCGATCGCTGAGCGCATCTTCAAGCCCCTCGGAATGAAGAACTCCACTACCGGCGGCAAGTCATTCTGGACGGCGGAGAACCTTGCTGTTCCATACAACATCCGCATCGCGGAAGGCACCAAGGATTCCATCGAGGTCTACAAGCGCGAGGACAGGGAAGAGGCATTCATCTGGAATTCGGCAGTCGCTCCCGCCGCTTTCGTCATGACGACGGCAGAGGACATGGCATGCTGGCTCAAGATGCACCTCAACCACGGCGTTGCCGAGTCCGGCGACACCTTGATCACCCGTGCGAACCATGACATGCTCTTCTATCCCCAGACCATCACTTCGATGTCCGAAGGCCGTCTGTGCAACTACGGACAGGGTTGGACCATCGAGGAAGGCGAGGAGGGACGCTACATCCGCCACACCGGCCTGGCATACGGCTACACCGCAATCGTCGGCCTTGTTCCCGACCTCGACATGGGCGTCGCGATCCTGACCAACAACGGTGCGACCTCCGATCCCCAGGCTGCGATCGTCCGTCAGCTCATCAGCATGTACCGCGGCGTCAAGGGCAAGGACTTCAGCACCGAATACCTCCAGGAGTTCATCGACTCGCATTCCGATGACGATGACGAGGAGAAGGTCGAGGAGGAGAAGGAGCCCGTCAAGGCACTCCCCAACAAGGCATATGTCGGCACCTACACCAAGGAGGTCTTCGGCGACGCAAAGGTGTATGAGAAGGACGGCGCTCTCTGGTTCCAGCTCAAGAAGGTCGACAGCGAGCTTGAGCACAAGGACGGCAACACCTTCGTGTTCCACGTTCCCGGAGCCGGTCATTTCGACCTGACCTTCGACGTCAAGGGCGGCAAGGCTGCTTCGCTCACCTTCGACATCAACGACCCCATCGGAGATTTCAGGCGCATCAAGTAGACGATTTGTCCATGACAATGAAAAACGGGGACCCGCAGCCGCGGATCCCCGTTCTCTTTTTGCGTGGCACGCTATTTCATGCCGAGCTTCTCGAGGAGCGCCTCCGGCTGGGGATCGCGACCCCTGAAGTTGCGGTAGAGGACGTCGGCGTCGACAATGCCGCCGCGCGAGAGGATCTCCTTGCGGAACTTGGCTGCCGTCTCGCGGTTGAAAATGCCGGTTTCCTTGAAGTATGCGAATGCATCCGCCTCAAGCACCTCTGCCCACTTGTAGGAGTAGTAGCCGGCAGAGTATCCGCCGGAGAAGATGTGGTTGAACGAGGGGGAGAAGACGATTCCGTCGACTGAGGGAAGGACCTGGCTGCTGCTCAGGACATTCTTCTCATAATCCACGACGGATGCCTCGGGAACCTCGGTGACGCTGTGCCAAGCCATGTCCACGGTGCCGAACTGGAGCTGCCTGACGCTCGAGTATCCTGCGAGATAGTTCTTGGCTGCCACGATCTTGTCGATCAGTTCCTGGGGGATTACCTCGCCTGTCTGATAGTGCTTGGCGAAGGACTGCAGGTATTCGGGTTCGTATGCCCAGTTCTCCATGATCTGGGAAGGCAGCTCGACGAAGTCGCGTGCGACGTTGGTGCCGGTGAGCGAGGTGTAGGTGCCCTCGGCCATCATGCCGTGCAGTGCGTGGCCGAATTCGTGGAGAATCGTGGTGAACTCATAGAAGGTGAGCAGTGAAGGGGTGGAGCCTGTCGGCTTGGTGAAGTTGGTCACCACCGAGACCAGAGGACGCTGCTCGACGCCGTCGATGATGCCCTGCTCGCGGAACGAAGTCATCCATGCGCCTCCGCGCTTGCTCTCGCGCGGGAAGAAGTCCATGTAGAGGAGGGCCAGGAAGCGGCCGTCGGCATCCGAAACCTCGTAGGTCTTCACGTCCGGATGATAGAGGGGAATGTCGTTCCTCTCCTTGAACTCAAGGCCGTAGAGACGGTTTGCAAGGTCGAAGATGGCCTTCTGTACGCTGCCGAGCTCGAAGTATGGCTTGAGGAGCTCGTCGTTGAGGGCATATTTCTCATCCTGATATTTCTCTGACCAGTAGGAGAAGTCCCACGGCATCAGCTCGCCTTCGAAGCCGTGTTCGTTGGCATACGACTGGATCTCGGCGACATCCCTCCTTGCGAAGGGGAGTGACTTCTGCATGAGGTCGGAAAGGAAGTTGTCGACGGTCTCGGGAGTCTTCGCCATCCTGTCTTCGAGGGCGTAGTCCGCATAGGTCCTGTAGCCGAGGATGTTCGCCTCCTTGATGCGGAGGTCTACGATCTGGCGGATGTTGTCGTTGTTGTCGAATTCGCCGCCCACGCACTTGCTGTTGTATGCCTTCCATATCTGCTCGCGGAGGTCACGTCTTGCGCTGTATTTGAGGAACGGGCTGTAGCTCGGCTGGTTGAGGGTGAACACCCATCCTTCGACGCCCCTCTGGGAAGCCTCTTCTGCGGCAGCCTCGCGCACATACTCGGGAAGACCTTCGAGGTCTGCCTCGTCAGTCAGGTTGAGCGTGTATGCATTGGTGGCGCTCAGGACATTGCGTCCGAACTTGAGGGTGGCTACCGAGAGTTCTTCGGATATCTTGCTGAAGGTTGCCTTGTCCTCGTCGGAGAGGTTTGCTCCGTTGTTCGCGAACATCTTGTACGACTCCTTGAGCAACTTTGCCTGCTCCTCGTCGAGGTCCAGGCTTTCACGCATGTCATATACGGCCTTGACCCTCTTGAAGAGGTCGGGATTGAGGATGATCGACATGCTGTATTCGGTCAGCATCGGGGAGAGTTCCTCGGCAAGCGCCTGCATCTCGGGGTTCGTGCAAGCCTCGTTGAGGTTGAAGAAGATGCTGCTGATGTCGTTGAGCCTCCGTCCGGCATGCTCGAGAGCCTCGACGGTGTTGGCGAAAGTGGGCTCTTCGGCATTCTCGACGATGGCCTTGATCTCTTCGCGTCCTTCGGCGATCGCAGCCTCGAAGGCCGGTTTGTAGTGCTCTGTCTTGATCTTGTCGAACCTGGGTGCCCCGTAGGGAGCCGTGGAGTCCGACAACAGTGGATTGTCTGTGTTCATGTTGCAGGAAATTACCATTAGGGTGGCCGCGAAAGCGGCCGCAAGGATAGATTTGTTCATACTGTTTGTTGTTTATTCCGGGTTGGTCGGGACACCGTCGCCCCTGCGTGTGGTACATGGGCGCGACGGGACATCAAAGGTAATCATTATTTCTATCTTTCGGACGAAAGGCAGCAAAGGTGTTGCCAGCACTATCTTTCTCTTGGGCTCGGCGGCTCGTCGCCTGTTGTTGTAGGAGGCGCGGCACTGGTCGCAGCAGAACACCTTGTCCCGCCTGCCCGACAGTTTCTCCCCACATTCCAGACACACCCTATCCATCATGACAAACGCCGGCGGCGGCACAGGCCGGACTCCCCGCTTCCGTGGCTGAGGTCAAATATAGCATGAGATCCGCCGCACTGGGTGCGAAAAGCGACAAAATCGTCAGTTTTGTTGAAAGTGGCCGATGGCGCGGGCGCCTCGGGCCATCCTGCCGCAAAACGGAAAACGCGGCCGTGCGTGCGGCGGAAACTGTCGGAGGCCGCCGGAGTCCGTCGGAGGCCGACGGATGCTTGCCAGACGCAACTATCCGTAACTATCCGGATAAAGCTGGATATCCGCTTCGGCGGATGTTTTCTTTGCATCGTCAACCAATAAATAAATCTATCGTATATGGAAAACATTTCATTGAACAGGGTCGAATTGCGGGGCAGAGTGGGGCAGGATCCCAAAGTCCTTGCGATAGGCGAATCAAAGCTTGCACGTTTCTCGGTCGCGACAAGCGAAATCTACAAGGACCGCAACGGAGAATTGAAGGAAGAGACCACCTGGCACAACGTGGCGGCGTGGCAGGGGCGCGGCATTGAGAACTTCGACAACATACGCCGCGGGGCGATGGTCTCCGTGGTGGGCAGGATAAGGGTCACCAAATACACCACCTCCGAAGGGGACGAGAGGGTCTATACGGAGGTGCTTGCCAACAGGCTGAACCTGGTTGAAAACCAGCAGCCGTAGCAATCAAGACAAAAAAAGAGTATATTTGCACTCTGACCAATAAAACGACTGACATGGCTCGAGACTTATACCTCTACAACACCCTCACGCGAGTAAAACAGCTTTTCACCCCGATACATCCCAACATGGTGGGAATGTATGTCTGCGGACCGACCGTCTATGGCGACGCCCATCTCGGACATGCCCGCCCGGGTGTGACGTACGACGTGCTCTACCGTCTCTTCAGGCACCTCGGCTACAAGGTGAGGTACGTCAGGAACATCACCGACGTGGGACACCTCGAGAACGATGCCGACGAAGGCGAGGACAAGATCGCAAAGAAGGCGCGTCTCGAACAGCTCGAGCCGATGGAGGTCGTCCAGTTCTACACTCTTCGCTACCACGACGCGATGCGCCGTCTCAACGTCCTGCCTCCGACCATCGAGCCGAGGGCCTCGGGACACATCATCGAGCAGATTGCCCTCGTGCAGAAGATCCTCGATGCCGGCTTCGCCTACGAGAGCAACGGTTCGATCTATTTCGACGTGGTCAAATACAACGAGAAGCATCACTACGGCGTCCTTTCCGGCCGCACGCTCGACGAGATGTATGCGGGCACGAGGGAGCTTGACGGACAGGGCGACAAGCATGCGTCATATGACTTCGCCCTCTGGAAGAAGGCCGCTCCCGAGCACATCATGCACTGGCCTTCGCCGTGGAGCGAGGGCTTCCCGGGCTGGCACCTCGAGTGCTCGGCGATGAGCGAGAAATATCTCGGCCGCGAGTTCGACATCCACGGCGGCGGCATGGACCTCATGTTCCCCCACCACGAGTGCGAGCTTGCCCAGAACACCGCTTCGCGCGGCACCGGCGGAGTCCACTACTGGATCCACAACAACATGATCACCATCAACGGCAAGAAGATGGGCAAGTCATACGGCAACTTCATCACCCTCGAGGAGCTCTTCAACGGCACGCACAAGCTGCTGGCACAGGCCTACAGCCCGATGACCATACGCTTCTTCATCCTCCAGGCGCACTACCGCAGCACGCTTGACTTCAGCAACGAGGCGCTCCAGGCGGCAGAAAAGGGACTCAGGAGAATGATGCAGGCGGCGAAGGACGTCAAGGCGCTCCCCGTCGACGCGTCGGCTCCGGCGAACGCCGAGGTCGCTTCGATCGACTCGCGCATCTATGACGCGCTTCTCGACGACCTCAACACTCCGGTGGCGCTCTCATGCATATTCGACGCCGTCAAGATGGTCAACAACATCAAGGACAAGGTGGTCAAGGTCAATGCCGAGGACAAGGCCGTGCTCCAGCACATCTTCGACGACATCGTGCGCGACGTGCTCGGTCTCGTGGAGGAGCAGTCGGATTCGGCTTCCACGAAGGTGATAGACGGCCTGATGAACATGGTCATCGAGGCACGCGCCGCAGCCAAGGCCAACAGGGACTGGGCGACCAGCGACAAGATTCGCGACGAGCTCAAGGCCATCGGCATCCAGCTCAAGGATACAAAGGACGGCTGCGAGTGGACCATGACGGAATAGGACAAAAAGCGCCCGGCCGCAGGTGACGAAGCGTCATGCGGTCGGCCGCCTATGGCTTTCCGTCTCTTTTACCAGATGAAATTCAGGACTTTGTTGATGTCCGGGTGGATGCTGTTCGCCACCGGGCAGGTCTTTGCCGCGTTCTCGATCATCTTCTTCTCCTTGTCGGAGTAGTTGCTTCCCTCGGGGAAGCGGATGTCGAGGCGGAGTTCCACGACGCGGCGCGGGTTGGTGCCCATCACCTTCTCCGTCGTGATCGTGGTGCCGTCGATGGAGAATCCGTTGGTGCGCGCGGTCATGCCCATGATGGTGAGCATGCAGCTGCCGAGCGCCGTCGCGAAGAGGTCGGTGGGGGAGAACAGCAGTCCGTCTCCGTTGTTGTCCTTCGGTGCGCTTGTCTGCAGGCGGCTGCCTGAATCGAGATGCTCGGCCTCGGTCCTGAGGTTGCCGAGGTATGTGGTCTTGATGAATGTCATGATATTGTCGTGTCAGATTATTTCTGCAAGAAGTGTCGCCGACGAACAGCCGTGCACGCGTACCGTGACGTACTCGCCGGCCTTGTGTCCCTGTGCTGGGAAGACGCAGGTGCGGTTGTGGGTCGTGCGTCCCACGAGCTCCGACTCCGAGCGCTTCGATGTGCCTTCGATGAGCACTTCGTATTCCTTGCCGATGCACTCGCGGTTGTTCTCCATCGAGATGGTGTTCTGGAGGGCGATTATCTCGTTGAGGCGGCTGGTCTTGACTTCGGTGGGGATGTCGTCGGGATAGTGCCTGGATGCCTTCGTGCCCGGACGCTCTGAGTATTGGAACATGAACGCCCCGTCGAAGCGCACCTTGCGGAAGAGCGAGAGCGTCTCCTCGTGGTCCTGCTCCGTCTCGCCGCTGAAGCCTGCGATGACGTCGGTGGTGATGCCGCAGTCCGGTATGATGCCGCGTATCATCTCTATCTGGGCGAGGTAGCTCTCCCTCGTGTATTTGCGGTTCATCCGCTCGAGCATAACCGTGCTGCCGGACTGCACCGGGAGATGGATGTGCTTGCAGATGTTGTCGTGGCGGGCCATCGTGCGGATCACCTTCTCTCCCATGTCCTTCGGATGGGAAGTTGCGAACCTCACGCGGACGGTGCCGTCGAGCAGCGCCACCTTCTCGAGCAGGTCGGCGAAATCGACCTTCTCCGTGGGGTCTGCGGGATTGGTCCAGAGATATGAGTCGACGTTCTGGCCGAGCAGGTTGATCTCCTTGTAGCCGTTGCAGATGAGCACTTTCGCCTCGTTGACGATGCTCCAGGCGTCGCGGCTCCTCTCTGCTCCGCGCACGAACGGCACTATGCAGTATGAGCAGACGTTGTTGCATCCGCGCATGATTGAAATGTATGCCGACACGCCGTTGCGGTCCATCCTTACGGGCGCTATGTCGGCGTAGGTCTCCTCGTGCGAGAGTATGGTGTTGATCTGCTTGCCCGATGCCTTGACCGCGGCGACGAGCTTGGGAAGGGCGCGGTATGCGTCCGGACCTGCCACGATGTCGACTGCCGGGTGCTCCAGAAGCTTGTCCTTGAGCCTTTCCGCCATGCAGCCGAGGATGCCGACGACGACTCCCTTGCGGCGCTTCTTCTCAAGCCGGAACACGTCCAGGCGCCCCAGGACCCTCTGTTCCGCGTTGTCGCGGATCGAGCAGGTGTTGACCAGTATCAGGTCGGCCTGCTTCATCTCGGTGCAGAGGGAATAACCCGCCTGCTGAAGGATGGAGAGCACGACCTCGCTGTCGTTGACGTTCATCTGGCAGCCGTAGGTTTCGATGTAGACCTGCGGTCTGGTGGCGTCGAGTACGGGATGTACGGAATGATATTTGTTCAAGTCTTCCATTTATAATCGCTCAAAGATGATGCAAAGATAACTTTTTTTATCTTTGTAGATTATTAAGGATAATACCCGGGCCGATATTATGTACAAAAGATTGATAGGTGTCCTGCTCTCCCTGACGGTGCTTTTCTGCAGCGTCGGATGCAGCGACTATACACGTCTGGAATACAAGTCCTACGAGCTGAAGAACCTCTCCGGTTTCTCGGTGGCGCAGGGCGTGGCGACGGCGCAGATGCAGGCGAACATCGAGATCGCGAACCCGACTTCGTCCCGCTTCAGGCTGAAGGATTTCAATGCCGTCCTGCACAAGACCAGCGGCAAGGACTTCGCCGAGGTGACGCTTGACGACGTGGCGGCGATCGAGCCGCACAGCGACGGGTTCGTGCCTGTCGTGGTGAACGTCACGGTGTTCAACCCGATGGCCGCGATCTTCTCCGCATTCGACCCGAGCCAGCTGACTGCCGACATCGAGATGAAGGTCTCTTCCGGCATGGCAACCAAAAGACTTCGATACAAGGATGTGCCTCTCGACGAGCTTCTCGGCAGGCTTTCCGCAACAAACGCTAGATGACCATGAAGAAATTTGCAGCAACGGTACTGACAACGATCCTCTGCAGCCTTGCCTCGCTGGCAGGCGCGCAGAACGTCACCGCAGCCGAGGACACCACCGAGATAGTGAAGGTTGTTGACGTGGACGAGAGCTATCTGGGCAAGAACATATTCACCATCCTGTCGGAGAAGCGCTCCGGCGCCGGCACCGTCGTGGTGAACCAGCCCAATTCGATCCGTACGGCGATGTCCAACCACATCTCCAACAACTCCTCCCGCAAGGTCAACGGCTACCGCATCCGCATCTATTTCGACAACAGCCAGAACGCCCGCTCAAAGTCGCAGGCGGTCGCGGATGATTTTGCAATGAACTTCCCGGGAGTCGCAGTCTACCGCAACCACGTGAGCCCATATTTCAAGGTGACGGTCGGCAATTTCCGCACCCGCGACGAGGCGCAGCGCTTCGCCAACATGCTCACGGGGCGCTACAGTTCGGTCTTCCTCGTGAAGGAGCGAATTTCCTATCCGAGCCTTTGAGATGGCCGGAAAAATGGCTAACTTTGAATAAATGTTAAAGCAAGGATTACAACAGAAACAGGTTCAGAGGCTCTCTCCTCTCCAGATACAGACCATCAAGCTCATCGAACTTCCACAGATGGAGCTTGAGCAGCGTATCCAGAAGGAGATAGAGGAGAACCCCGTGCTCGACGAAGTGGTGGATGACACCCAGAGCGAGGATGGGGAGCCGAAGAAAGTTTCCCTAAGCGAATACAGCAACGACGATCCGACCCCTTCCTACAAGCTCTATGTCAACAACCAGGGCAAGGACCTCAAGCCTCAATACAACACCTTCCAGGTCAAGGAGAGCTTCCAGCAGAACCTCATCGGCCAGCTCGGATACGTCAACCTCGACGAACGTGAGCGCCAGATAGCGACCTTCATCATCGGCATGATCGGCGACGACGGCTATCTTCGCCGTGACAACGAGTCGCTCTGCGACGACATCGCCTTCAAGCTCAACATCGAGACCGACGAGGACGAGGTGGAGCGGATCATATCCGTCATCCAGGAGTTCGACCCGATCGGAGTCTGCGCGCGCGACCTTCAGGAGTGCCTCGTGCTGCAGATGAAGGCGAAGGCTCCCGGCAGGGAGCAGGAGGTGGCTCTCGAGATACTCGAGGACCATTTCGTCGAGTTCACCAAGAAGCACTACTCCAAGATAATGAACCGCATGGACATCACCGAGGATGAGCTCAAGGCCGCCGTGGCCGAGATCGTGAAGCTCAACCCGCGTCCGGGCGGACAGATCGACGACTCATACACCGAGCAGGCGCAGCAGGTGGTCCCGGACTTCCTGCTCGACCTGAAGGACGGTGAGCTGATCATGACGATGCCGCGCTTCTCTTTGCCGGAGCTGAGGGTCAACAAGCACTATGCTGACATGCTCTCCGGTGCGAAGGCAAACACAAAGAGCGAGAAGGAGGCGATGGCCTTCGTCAAGCAGAAGCTGGATTCCGCCAAGTGGTTCATCGAGGCCATCAAGCAGCGCCACAACACGCTCCAGAACACGATGAACGCCATCATCGAGTTCCAGCACGACTACTTCATGGACGGTGACGAGACCAAGCTCAAGCCGATGGTGCTCAAGAACATCGCCGAGAAGACAGGCCTTGACATCTCGACCATCTCGCGCGTGGTGAGCAGCAAGTATATCCAGACCCATTTCGGCATATATCCCCTCAAGTATTTCTTCTCCGAAGGACTGGTCAACAACGAGGGAGAGGAGGTATCCACCCGCGAGATCAAGAACATCCTCGTCTCGAGCATCGAGGAGGAGGACAAGCACAAGCCCCTGACCGACGAGGAGCTCGTCGCCGTACTGAACGAAAAGGGATATCAAGTTGCGCGGCGCACTGTTGCAAAATACCGCGAGCAGCTCAATATCCCTATCGCAAGGCTCCGCAAGGAACTCTAGATCTTGCAGCCGAAGGCCAAGTCGCCCACATCACCTATTCCCGGAATGATGAAGGACTTGTTGGTGAGTTCTTCGTCTATCGCCCCCACCCACAGCGTCACGTGGTGATGCGGAAGGTTGCGGGAGAGATACTCGACGCCGTCTGCGGATGCGATGGGGCAGGCGATGTGCGTGTGTTTCGGCGTGCCGTTCTCAAGCAGGCTGTTGTATGTCATCAGGAGCGATGCTCCGGTGGCAATCATTGCGTCGCACACTATGAGCGTCTTCCCTTCGATGGCCGGCGTGCTGGAATATTCCAGCTGCATCGTGCACTTGTTGTCCTTCCCATATTTGCGGTATGTCGCCACGAAGGCATTCTCGGCCTTGTCGAACATGTTCAGGAATCCCTCGTGGATGGGGAGTCCGGCCCGGAGAATGGTGCTGATGACAATCTGGTCGGAGATGACGTTGCAAGTGGCTATGCCGAGCGGCGTTTCGACCTCGCGGGGCTCGTAGTCCAGTGTCTTGCTGATTTCGTATGCGAACAGTTCGCCGATCCTTTCGAGGTTGCGGCGAAACCTGAGGCTGTCCTTCTGGATGGACCTGTCCCTCAGTTCGGAGAGATACTGGCTCACCAGGGAGTTGCTCTGGCCAAGATTGTTGATTTTCATAGGGCAAGAAGGATAAGGGGTTATTTGTTGCTAAGTTAGCAAATTTTTTCTTATCTCTCGTCCGAGAAGCTGTAGAATTTGTTGCCCGCGATAATGACGTGGTCGAGGAGCTTGATCTCCAGGCAGGCAAGCGCGTCCCTGGTGGACTTCGTCCATCTGATGTCCTGCTGGCTGGGGCTTGCGTTGCCGGAGGGGTGGTTGTGGACCATGACCACGCCGCTGCATAGGCAGGAGACCGCCTTGGAAACAAGCATCTTGACGTCGACCAGGGTCTCGTCGGTGCCTCCGCTGCTGATCATCTCCTTGCCGATGACCTTGTTGGCCTTGTTGAGGAAGACGGCCCATAGTTCCTCGTGCCGGAGCCCCTTCATGTAGGGCCCCAGCATCCTTACGATGTCGCTCGAGTTGTGGATTGCCGGGATTGCCGCGGGGTCTTCGGAGGCGAGCCTCCGTCCGAATTCCGCGGCGGCGATGATGGTGGATGCCTTGGCCTTGCCGATGCCCTTGATGGAGGTCAGCGAGCCGATGGGCATCCGAGACAGGTTTACCAGTGAATTTTGCGCCAGGTCCATCACCTCGCGGGCGATGTCGATGGCGTTCTTGTCGCTCCTGCCCGAGTTGAGCAGGATGGCGAGCAGTTCGGCAGTGGAGAGCGCATCACAACCCCTGAGCTCCATCTTCTCACGCGGTCTCTCCTCCTCATGCCAGTGTTTGATGCTTTGTGCCATGTTTTCAGAATGTAAAAGAGTAAAAAAAAAACTTCCCAAATATGGGAAGTTTTTTCGTATTTCGTATGTCTGTCCGAACAATTATGAAAGCTTGTTGACGTAGACGGCGATGCCGCTCTTGAGGTTGGAAGCTTTGTTCTTGTGGATGACGTTGATCTTTGCCAACTTGTCGATCATTGCGAACACCTTCGGCATTGTTGCCTCTGCTGCTGCCTTGTCTGTAGTGTTGCGGATAGCCTTGATGGCGTTCCTTGTTGTCCTTGCATAATACTTGTTATGCACTCTGCGTTTCTCGCTCTGACGATTACGCTTGTCTGCTGATGCGTGATTTGCCATTATTTTATTTTTTTTATTTTTTTCGTAGTGGGTAGGAGAATCGAACTCCTATTGCGAGAATGAAAATCTCGAGTACTAACCGTTATACGAACCCACCAAAATTGCCGCCTTTGTAGAACGGGAGTGCAAAGGTATGAAAAGTTTTTACGAATACAAATTTTTTCGGCTAATTATTTTTTTTTATTCCCAATCGAAGGAATAGACGATAGCCTCGACGCCGCGGAGATAGTTCCTCTTGTCATATCTGGGAGCGTATACAAAACCCTCAACCACAATCACTTCCTTGCCGTCCTTGCTGACGATTGCATGCTGCAGGAACGGGCCTCCCATATAGTCGTTATAGGTGTCCCACAGTCCGCGAAGCTCCTTGCGCTCGATGTCGTTGCTGGTGACTTCCGCATAGCCGGGAGCGATCATCGGGTTGGTGATCATGTAGCTGTTTTCGGCGGTGGCGGGAACGTTGTCCTTCATCACCGCGTCCCTCTTGGAAACGAGATATGCGGGAGTGAGCTGGAAGGAACCCTCGTAGGGGAACTTGTAGAGGAAGATGCCCTGGTTGGTGTATGCCGTCTCGTTGGAGATCCAGACGAAGTCGTCGGTCTGCTTCTTGATCGAATATCCCTTCGGGAAATAGGGCGAGCCGCCGAAGCGCGGGAGGAGGAACTCCCTTACTCCGCCTGCCGGAAATTCCTTCGCGTTGCTGATGGCGCGCGAGCGTTCAGCCTTCTCGTAGGTGTCCACGATCGTCGAGCCGTTCTCGGCAATGAAGCTGACGGCCGCATCCTCGCTGGGGGCGCTGATGCTGACCACCGTCTGCGGCCTTGCCCATACGTTGCGGCGCACCTGCATGGCTGTTGAACAGGTATCCTCGATCTTGAGCACCACGATGTTGCGGTTGACCTTGAAAATGTGGTTGAACGACTGCGGCGGGATGTTGGAAACCCTGAACAGTGGCTCGGTCTGGGGAAGATAGGGATAATCTGCCGTGAGCACCGACCTCAGGGCGTTGCCCACTTCTGATTCCCATTGGCCTTTCGTGGCAATTACGATGACCTCTCCGGTCTCGCCGCTGCTTGCGGGCAGTTCGGGCTCCGGCTCATTGCAGGAGATTGCCAGTGACAGCAGGCTCAGTGCCGCTGCGATGATGATGGAAAGTTTCTTCATATCTCTTTATGTTTTGTTTCAGTGGATGAAAAGGCTCTTTATGTCATTGCCGAAGGCGAGCACCATCAGCGCGCAGATGAGGATGAGGCCGATCATCTCGGCCACTTCGAGGAACTTGTCGCCCGGCTTGCGTCCGGTGACCATCTCGACGATCAGGAAGAGTATGTGTCCGCCGTCAAGGCCGGGAATCGGCACGAGGTTGAGCACTCCGAGCATGATGGAGAGCATCGCGCAGAGGCTCCAGAACCTGTACCAGTCCCAGGTGTCGGGGAATATGCGTCCGATGGCGATGAAGCTGCCGACGCTCTTGTAGGCCTCGGTCTTCGGCGAGAAGATGAGCCCGAGCTCCTGCACGTAGCTGCGGATGGTCTGCCATGCCTTTGCCGCGCCTGCCGGAACGGCCTCGGGGAAGCCGTACTTGTTGGTCGTGACGGTGAAGAACTTGGTGAAGTCCGTGTCGAGCATCACTCCGATATGGCCGGCGGTGTCGACCGCGAGCCGGCTCTCGAGCATCTCGCCGTCGCGCTTGAGCGATGCGGTGATGATGCTGTCCTTGTAGTTGAGGAGCTCCTTCTGGATGACGTTGACGAGGAACATCTCCTTGCCGTTGATGGCCACCATCTCGTCGCCGGCCTGGATGTCGCTGTCGACGTTGATGGACTCCTCGGGGACTTCGCCGATGACGAACGGGAACGCGAGGCCGAACATGCCCGGCGTGTTGAGCATCGCGGGGATGTAGACCGGGTCGATGCGGATGCTGACGGTGTCACCGTCGCGGAGCACCAGCGCCTCGGTGGCCTTGCTCCTGACCAGGTTGGCCTGTATCATCGAGAAGTTCTCCACCGGTTCGCCGTCCAGGCTGAGGATGCGGTCGCCGTCGCGGAATCCGATCTCGTTCGAGAGGTCGTTGGTGGCGATGCCGTAGACTGCGTCCTCCGTCTTGAGGTATTCCTCGCCCCAGTGGCCGAGGATGACCGAATAGAGAACGATCGCGAGGATGAAGTTGTTCAGCACGCCGCCGAACATTATCAGGAACCTCTGCCATGCCGGCTTGGTGCGGAACTCCCACGGCTTGGGCGGAAGAGCCATCGCCTTCTTGTCCATCGATTCGTCGATCATGCCGGCGATCTTGCAGTATCCTCCGAGCGGAACCCAGCCGATGCCGTATTCGGTGTTTTCGGGATAGCGGCGCCAGTCGTCGATGCCGAGGCTCTCCGGATCCAGGGGGTTGCCCTCCGGGTCGTAGTCGTCCTCGTTCGCCGCGAAGAACTTGAAGCGCAGCTTGCCGCCGACCTTCTTGCACTTGACTATGGAGAACTTGGGGTTGAAGAAGAGGTAGAACTTGTCAACCCTGGTATGGAACATTTTTGCAAAGGCGAAATGTCCCAGTTCGTGAACCAGGACGAGCAGCGTGAGAGCCGCTATGACTTGAATTGTCTTGAGAAGAACAATCATTGGTTACAGCTTGTATTTGTGTGAGATGATGCCCGAGGCAATCTGTTTTGCTTCAAAATCCGTGCTATAGATTGCTTCAAGGTCGGGATGGCCGACGAAGGGACAGGCGGCCATGGTATCGCTGATTATGTAGGGAATGTCAGTGAATCTGATTTCGCCGTCGAGGAAGCTCTTGACCGCGATTTCGTTTGCCGCATTCATGGTGCAGGTGGCGTTGCCGCCGCGCTCCAGCGCCTGGAATGCGAGTGCCAGGCAGGGGAAGCGCTCCGTGTCCGGCTTTGAGAAGGTGAGGCTCGCGAGCTGCGCGAAATCCAGCCTCCGCGTGTCCAGGTCGATGCGGTAAGGGTAGGAGAGGGCATACTGGATGGGGATGCGCATGTCGGGGTTGCTCATCTGCGCGATGACGCTGCCGTCGGTGAACTGGACCATCGAGTGGATGATGGACTGCGGATGGATGACGACCTCTATGTCCTTCGGGTCCATGTCGAAGAGCCATCGCGCCTCGATCATCTCGAAGCCCTTGTTCATCAGGCTCGCCGAGTCTATGGTTACCTTGGCTCCCATCTTCCATCTCGGATGGTTGAGGGCGGCTTCGGGCGTGACCTTGTGGAGCTCGTCGGCGGGCATGTTGAGGAACGGTCCGCCCGAGCATGTGAGCAGGATCTTCTCCAGCTCGGCCCTTTCGCCCTGGAGGCACTGGAAGATGGCGGAGTGTTCGGAGTCGACCGGGATGATGGGTGCGCCGTGCTTCCTCGCCAGCTGCATCACGAACTCGCCGGCTGCCACCAGAGTCTCCTTGTTGGCCAGCGCGACCGCCTTGCCGGTCTCCAGGGCCGCCACCGTCGGGCGCAGGCCGCTGAATCCCACCATGGCGGTGAGCACCATGTCGATGCCCTCACCGTAGAGCATGTCGCAGATGGAGTCGATGCCGGTGAAGACCTTTATGTAGTGCGGCTGCAGTGCCGCGGCCACTTCGTCATACTTGCCAGGGTTGCATATCACCACGCTGTCGGGCTCGAAGCGCAGCGCCTGCTCGATGAGCAGCTCGCTGTTGTTGTTTGCCGTCAGCAGCGCAACCTCGAAGAGGTCGGGATGCTTGCCTATGACGTCCAGCGCCTGGGTGCCGATCGAACCGGTCGAGCCGAGAATCGCCAGACGGCGCCTTTTGCTTTCCTGTGCCATTGGTCAGAATAAGATGTAGAGGGCGGGATCGATGGCTTCGCCCTTGTGCCAGAGTTCCAGAATGAGGTGTGAGCCGGACCCGTCCGTGCCGGAAAGGGCTATCATGGTGCCCGCCTTCACCTTGTCCCCGGTCTCCTTGAACAACTTGCCGTTGTTGCGGTATATCGATATCAGGTCGTTGTCGTGCTGTATGGCGATCGAATATGCGTTGCTGTCGCTCCATCCGGCAGAGATCACGGTGCCGTCGAGAGCGGCATAGACCATCGTTTCGGGCTCTACCGCCACCTCGATGCCGTGCAGCAGCGGCGAGCTGCCGAACTGGCGCGACACCACGCCGTGGACGGGGCTGAAGAAGTGGATGCTCTCGATCTGGCGGATGCCGGAGTCGGAGAGGGAGAGGTCGAACTGCTCCTGCCTGCGGATCTCCTCCCTGAGCAGCGAGTCGTTGCGCGCGAAGATGGCCCCGTAGGTGAGCGCGTCCTCATCCTGTGCGGTGCCGGATGCCGCGGCAAGCGAGTCGAGCGGCAGCGGGGTGTCGCCGGTCATCACCCTCTGGATGTTGTTGACCATGAACGACCACTGGTCGATGGCATTGGCGAGGGAGTCGGCCTTGAGCACGCTTTCCATGGCGGCGCTGCGCGTGGCGATGTCGGGATAGCCGGGGATGGTCTGCCGCAGCGAGGTGCGTGAGACGAGCAGGTAGGTGCCGCCCATGATGACCAGCAGCAGGATTATCGGCACGGCGATGAATCCGCCCCTGCCCATCCTCATTGTGAAGAGCACCTTGTGGGAGCTGTCGTCCGTGACGGACAGGCGCATCCTTGTGGACGGTGACTTTTCTTGCGATCTCCGAGTGCGAATTGACATAAAAAGCTAACTTTGCATCATGAACAGAATCATAGGGATTGACTACGGCCGCAAAAGAGTCGGCGTTGCAGCGACCGATCCGCTGCACATCTTCGCATCCGCGCTGGACACTGTTCCGTCTGCAAAGATAATAGAATATCTTAAAAATTATTCCATTACGGAGCAGATAGAGCGTTTTGTGGTCGGCTATCCGATGAACATGGACAACACCCCGTCGGAAGCCGCGAAGGATGTCGACGCCTTTCTCAACCTGTTGCGCAAGCAGTTCCCGGGCATTCCGATAGAGAAGGAGGACGAGCGTTTCACCTCGGTCCTGGCCCATCGCGCGATGATCGAGGGCGGCGTCAGGAAGGCCGAACGCAGCGCCAAGGGGGCGGCGGACAAGATCAGCGCCGCGCTCATTCTCCAGACTTATCTCGACAGGAGACGGGATTAGGACTTTTTTTTGTAACTTTGTACTGATGCACGCATATTTTCAAAGATGATATACCCAATCTATCTATACGGCTCCAACGTGCTCCGACAGGTGGCGGAGGAGGTTGACACTACTGACAGGGAAGCCCTTCAGAAACTCATCGACGACATGATCGAGACGATGCACAACGCCGACGGATGCGGCCTCGCCGCTCCGCAGATCGGCCTTTCCAAGAGAGTGCTCGTCGTCGACGGCAACGACCTTGCCGACCGCTTTCCCGCCCTTGCGGGATTCCATCGCGAGATGATCAACCCTGTCTTCACCTACGAGAGCGAGGAGACCTCCGAATATTCCGAGGGCTGCCTCAGCATCCCCAACGTCGACGCCGACATCGTGCGCCCGAAGGCCGTCCGCGTCCGCTACCTCGACCGCGACCTTGTCGAGAAGGAAGAGGACTTCGACGACTTCGCCGCGAGGATGATCCAGCACGAGATGGACCATCTCGACGGCGTGGTGTTCACCGACCATGCGAGCCCCATCCGCAAGAAGATGCTCGCCGGCAAGCTCCACGGCATCTCGAAGGGGTGCGTCCGCACCCACTACCGCGTCAAGAGCGACCGCAAGTAGAATAAGACAACAACTAAAACCAGACTCATATCATGAAAGCATTTCACGCCTATGACATTCGCGGGTTGTTCGGAGTTGACCTGACCTGCGAACTTGCATACAAGGTGGCCTATTTCGTGCCGAGGCTGCTGGACACCGACCGTGTCCTCCTCGGACGCGACATGCGCATCTCAAGCCCCGCCCTCCACGAAGCCGTTGTGGCAGGACTCACCGACGCCGGCGCGGACGTGTGGGACCTCGGCCTCAGCACCACTCCGCTCGTCTATTACGCTACGGCGAAGCACGGCTTCAAGGCATCCATCCAGATAACCGCGTCGCACAACCCCAAGGGCGACAACGGCCTGAAGATCTCCCGCGAGAACGCGCTTCCCGTCGGCCTCGAAGCCGGCCTGGGGACGATCCAGAAGTGGATCGAGGACGGCGAGCCCACGCCCGCCGCAGAGAAGAAGGGCCAGGTGCGCGATTTCGACATCCGTGAGGAATATGTCGAGTTCATGCTCCAATACAAGAAGGACATCTCCAACCTGAAGGTCGGCATCGACTGCTCCAACGGAATGGCGTCGATATTCGTCCACCAGATCTTCGGTGAAGACCCGATATATCTCTATGACACGCTCGACGGCACCTTCCCCAACCATGAGGCCAACCCGTTCATGCCGGAGAACATCATCGACCTGCAGAAGCTGGTCATCGACCGCCGCTGCGACGTGGGAGTCATCTACGACGGTGACGCCGACCGCGTGATGCTCATCGACGAGACGGGCAAGTTCATCGCACCCGACCTGATCATCGCCCTGCTCGGCCTCTATTTCGTCAAGGAGAGGGGAGAGGCTGGCCTCGTGCTGCAGGACATCCGCAGCTCGAAGTCGATCGCGGAGTTCCTCGTCCCGATGGGCTGTCAGATCGCAACCTGGCGCGTCGGACGTGCCTATGCCGCACCTCGCCTGCGCGAGCTTGGCGGAGTATGGGGCGGCGAAGTCGCCGGCCACTACTATTTCCGCGACTTCTTCTATTCCGACAGCGGCATCCTTGCGAGCATCCTCGTGCTCAACATCGTATCCAAGCTCAAGAAGCAGGGCATCTCGCTCTCCGAGATCATCGCGAAGATCAAGCGCTACGAGAACTCCGGCGAGATCAACTTCCTGGTCAACGACAAGGCAAAGGCGATGGAGGCGGTCAAGGACCACTTCATCAAGCAGGAGGAGCCCTCCGCAGTCATGGATTTCGACGGTTACCGCGTCGAGTTCAAGGACTGGTGGTTCAACGTGCGCCCGTCCAACACCGAGCCTTACCTGAGATTCCTCTGCGAGGCAGTCAACATGGACCTGCTCGAGGCCAAGGTGGCCGAGGCCAGGGAGATGATAGAGCGGTTTGCCTGAGGACTAGAGCAGTCCTTCGGGAATCGTGAGATATAGTTTGTCCTTGCGGACTTTGATGATGAGGTCCTCTGCCACCGGCAGGGTGACCTCTCTTCCTTTGTAGTCGACGTCGATGCAGGTGTTGCCCGAGTAGTCGTTGAACCCGGTCACCTTTCCGATGAGCGAATTGTTCTGGTCATAGACGGTCATTCCGATGAAGGGATCGTCATCGTCGCATTCGTCATCGTCCTCCGTGAGGCTGAGCACCTTTCCGACAATCTTCTCGGCGGCCTCGAGCGAGTCGATGTCCTCCAGCTTCATCAGGAGGCGGCCGCCTTTCGGCTCGCAGCTTTCAATAAAGAAAGGAACCGGAAGTCCATCGAAAGTGATGAACACCGGTTCCTCGAGATTAATATCTTTTGGGTCGTCGGCGCCAAGGTTGACAACAACCGCACCTGCAGTCCCATAGGATTTTAATACCTTCATGCAAAGATTAAGATTCTTATGCTTCAGGATTTGCCTCTTCGGCAGCAGCAGCTGCGGCAGCTTCTTCAGCAGCCTTTGCAGCAGCCTCAGCTTCAGCAGCAGCCTTTGCGGCAGCTTCTTCAGCCTTTCTCTTTGCGATAGCCTCAGCCCTTTCGTTGTTGACCTTGGCTTCTGCGGAGACGGCAGCCTTGTGAGCTTCTACCTTGGAGTTGTTGATTGTTTGCTTTTTCGAAGCGAGCTTGGCATCTTTCTGAGCCTTCCAAGCGTTCCATTTCTGGTCAGCAACTTCCTGTGAGAAAGCACCCTTTGCTACACCACCCTGGAGGTGCTTCTTGAGGAGGACACCTTCGTAGGAGAGGATGCGGCGAGCGGTTGTGGTAGGCTGAGCGCCATTGTTCAACCACTGGAGAGCCCTTTCGCCATCGAGGACGATGGTTGCAGGATTGGTGTTGGGATTGTAGATACCGATCTGTTCGATCAAGCGACCGTCACGAGGTGAACGGGAGTCGCAAACCACGATGTGGAAGAATGCGAAATTCTTCTTGCCGTGGCGTGAGAGGCGGATTTTAACAGCCATTTTAGATGTAAATTAAAGTTAATGTTTATAACTTCCTTATCTTCACGAGAAAAGGCTCGCAAATATACAACTTTTTTCAAAACGTCACAAAATCTCGTCTCTTTTTGAGTATCTTTGGGGACGGAAAACTATAAAAACACGCATATTCATGAAACGTACACTCATTATTTCGATGTTCATCGCGGCCGCCCTCATGGTCGGCTGCAAGAACAACGGCAAGGATGCTGGAGAAGAGGTCAATGCATCCGATGTCCAGACCGAGGCAGCGGAAGCGCAGACGGACCAGGCTGCCGCCCAGGAAAGCCAGCCCGTTTCGACTCCGGCCGACACCTACGCAAACCTTCCCGAGGAGCCCGTCTTCTCCATCATGACCTCGATGGGCACGATGAAGGTGAAGCTCTATTCCGACACTCCGCTCCACCGCGACAACTTCATCAAGCTCGCACGGCAGCACTACTATGACGGAATCCTCTTCCACCGCGTGATCAACGGATTCATGATCCAGGTGGGAGACCCCCTCACTAAGGACTCCACCCAGGTGGCGAAGTGGGGCACGGGCGGCCCGGGATACACCATCCCCGCAGAGATCGTCAGCGGCCACACCCACAAGAAGGGCGCCCTCGCGGCGGCAAGGCTCGGCGACAAGGTCAACCCTGCAAAGGAATCGTCCGGCTCGCAGTTCTACATCGTCCAGGACGAGAACGGATGCAAGCATCTCGACGGTGAATACACCATCTTCGGCGAGGTGGTGGAAGGCTTCGACGTGATCGACAAGATCGCCGGCACGAAGAAGGGTCCGAAGGACCGTCCGTTGAATCCGATCCAGATCTTCTCCGTCTCTCCGGAGAAATGACCGACCGGCACGACATCATAAAAAGATAAGGGGCAGTCGCTGATGCGGCTGCCCTTTATCTTTAACCTAAAACTTAACCTATGAAAAAACTATTTGTCTTACCTTTTTGCAAAGCCCGTGCCACAATTCAAAAACGCATAAAAATTTCATAAAATTTTCCACATCATATAATCATTGCCGTACCGGCCCTTTTTTCAAAACTCTTTATTAACTTTGTAAGTTAAAAGTCAGCAAATGGCCAATCCGATCAAGCAGCTTGTAAGCGATACCGCGATATACGGTCTGAGCACGATCCTCGCCAGGATCGTGAACTTCCTACTCGTGCCACTCTATACAAGGGTGCTGCTGCAGGCGCAGTACGGCGTGGTGACCGAGTTCATGGCCTACATAGCCGTGCTCCAGGTGGTCCTCACCATGGGACTTGAGACCGGAAGCTTCCGCTATGCAAGCAAGGAGGGGACGGACAAGAACAAAGTCTTCTCCAGCGCCTTCCTGAGCGTGGCCGTCCTGTGCGCCGTGCTTCTCTGCGCGATCCTTCCATTCAGCGGGAGCATCGCATCGGCCCTGGACTACTCCGGCTTCGGCAACATCATCGTATATGTCGCCTTCATCCTGGCCATCGACTGCTCCACCTCCATCATCTTCGCGAAGCTCCGATACGAGCACAAGGCGCTCCGCTTCGCGATCATCCGCACGCTGAAGATCTTCACCGAGGTGGGAGCCAACCTGCTGCTCTATCTCGTGATGCCGGCCCGCTTCGCGGCAAACCCGAACCACTGGATGCTCAACTTCGTGAGCGCCACGCCGGACTTCACATACGCGATATTCGCAATATTCGTGAGCTGCCTCGTCGCGCTGCTCCTGCTGCTTCCCGACATGTTCAGGATGGGCTTCGGCTTCGACAAGGCGCTCTGGAAGAAGATGATGCTCTTCTCCCTGCCGATAATGGTGGCAGGACTGCCTGGCGTGATGAACGACTTCCTCGACAGGATCCTGATGCGCTTCTTCGCAGGGGAGGGGTGGCGCGCCGACCTGGGCGTCTACCAGGCGGGAGTCAAGATAGCGGTGCTCATGTCGCTCTTCACGCAGATGTTCCGCTACGCCGCCGAGCCGTTCTTCTTCCAGCGCCAGAGAGACCGCGACAGCAAGGCCACGAACGTCAAGGTGATGAACTACTTCGTCGCCTTCTGCATGCTGGGCTTCGTGGTGATAATGCTCTTCTTCAACGAGATCGGCCTGATCCTGGGCAAGGACTTCAGAGTAGGCCTCGACATCACCCCGATAATGCTCATGGCCTATGTGCTGGTGGGCGTGCTGTTCAACGTCAACATGTGGTACAAGCTCGCCGAGAAGCCGCAGTTCGCCGTCTGGATAACGCTGGCGGGACTTGCGGTCTCGTTCGTGATAGACGTTGCATTCATGCCCCGCTATTCCTACCATGCGGCCGCCTGGGGACACCTCGCAAGCTATGTGACGATGGTGGTCTTCACCGCGCTGCTCGGCCGCAAATACTACCACATCCCCTACAACTGGGGATTGGTGATATTCCTGATGGCATCCGGCCTCGCCGTCTGGGGGCTCAGCCTGCTGCTTCCTCCGATGGGGCTCTGGGCCGGCATTGCGGTCCACGCCGCGATGGCGCTCGGCTACCTCGCGCTCGCGGTGCTGGTGCTGATGTGGCGCCGCCGCAAGGACAGGAGAATCGCCGCCGCGCAGCCTGCTGCCGACAACGAGATTGAATGAAAAAAGTACGCGATATGAAAGTAAAGATTGTCAACCATTCCGCATATCCCTCACCGGCCTACGCCACGCCGCTCTCGGCCGGCATGGACCTGAAGGCGAACATCGCCGAGCCCATCACGCTCGGTTCGCTGGAGAGGACGATGGTGCCCACGGGGCTCCACATCGAACTGCCTGAAGGATATGAGGCGCAGGTGCGCCCGCGCAGCGGCCTTGCCGCGAAGCACGGCGTGACCGTCACGAACAGCCCCGGCACGATCGACGCCGACTACCGTGGCGAGATCTGCGTGCTGCTGGTCAACCTCTCGAAGGATGCCTTCGTCATCAATCCGGGGGAGCGCATCGCACAGATGGTCATAGCGCGTCACGAGAAGGTCGAGTGGGAAGAGGTCGAGGCGCTGGGAGACACCAGCCGCGGAAGCGGAGGATTCGGCTCGACGGGAACGAAATAAGGAAGAAAACAAGCAAAGAACTGAATATGATCACAGTTGACGAGTTGTACAAACTCTTTAAAAAAAGTACAGGCATTTCGACTGACAGCCGCACGGCGCAGGAAGGGGCGATGTTCTTCGCCCTCAAGGGGGAGAAATTCGACGGCAACGACTACGCGGTGAAGGCCCTCGAGAACGGAGCCAAGTATGCGATAGTCGACAGGGTGACGCTCGACGGGACAAGCGTGCGCGGAAAGCGCTACTGCATCCTCGTGGAGAACGTCCTCAAGACGATGCAGCAGCTGGCGAGCTACCACCGCAGGCAGTTCGACATACCTGTGATCGGCATCACCGGCACCAACGGAAAGACCACCACCAAGGAACTGGTGAGCGCGGTCCTTTCGAAGAAATACAACATTGTCGCGACGAAGGACAACATCAACAACCAGATCGGCGTGCCCCTCACGCTTTTCCGCATCAACGAGAAGACCCGCATGGCAGTGGTCGAGATGGGCGCCAGCGCTCCCGGCGAGATCTTCGAGCTGGTCGACATCGCGCTGCCGACCCACGGCATCGTGACGAATGTCGGCAAGGCGCACCTCGAGGGGTTCGGCTCGTTCGAAGGAGTCAAGAAGACCAAGGGCGAGATGTATGACTATCTCCGCCAGAAGGGCGGGACGGCCTTCTACAATGCCGACAACAAGTATCTCTGCGAGATGATCTCTGCCCGCCACGGACTTGTCACCCGCAAGTACGGATGCCAGCTCGACGGAGTGGAGGTGCTTCCCGTCAGCTCCGAGAACCCGTTCCTCCGCATCCGTCTCACCAAGCCGGAGGAGAGGGTGGTCAACACCCAGCTCGTGGGCCAGTACAACGCCGACAACGTGATGGCTGCCCTTTGCGTGGGCAAGTACTTCGAGGTTCCCTTCGCCGACGCCGTTTCGGCCATCGAGTCGTTCAAGCCCTCCAACAACCGTTCGCAGATGCTCCACACCGGCCGCAACGACCTGATCGTGGACACCTACAACGCCAATCCGACCAGCATGATGGCGGCCCTGGAGAACTTCGCCGCGACTGAGTTCGAGAACAAGACCCTGATGCTCGGCGACATGCTCGAGCTCGGCGAGGACTCGCATGCGGAGCACAAGGCGATACTCGAATACGCTCTGACCATCAGCGACCTGATCTATCTTGTCGGCCCCGAGTTCAACAACGCCGCCCGCGAGCTTGGCTGCAACCCGGAGAAGGTCAAGTGCTTCGGCTCGTTCGACGAGATCTACAACTCCTTCATAGGAACCATGATGACCAACCGCACGATCCTCATCAAGGGATCGCACGGCATGCAGCTCGAGAAGCTTCCGGAGGTGTTATGACGGACAAGAGGCTGCGGACATTCTGTGCAGTTGCCGACCGCCTGAGCTTCAGCAAGGCGGCGGAGCTGCTCGGCGTTTCGCAGTCTGCCGTGACTCAGAGCGTGGCCTCGCTCGAGAAGGAGATAGGGGCGGCGCTTTTCCTCAGGGTGAGCAACAACGTGATGCTGACGGACAAGGGCGCCGAGCTGCTCGAGACGGCCCGGAAGATACTTGCGCTCTATCGTTCGATAGATGACCTCAAGGACTGGGAGGTCACTCCCTAGAAATATTTGATGCGGCTGAAAGTCAGCTTGCAGGCTGACAGGAAGAACCTCAGCACGATGCTGTGGGGATAGTAGCCGATGTTGTTCTTCTCCTCGTCGAACGGTGAGGGGTCGATGTCGCGCTTCATAGTGCGGAAGTCGCGGTGCGCCCGCCATACCGCCTTCAGGCTGCTCCAGCGGCCGGTGAGGAGGTATATCGCCGCGGACATGCCGTCAAGGCACTTGCGCGCGAAGATGCGCTTGCAGCGGATGCTCTCCGGAAGGTTCTTGTAGAGCAGCAGGAGGTTGTTGCGGTAGTTGAGGTAGAGCTTGCGCGGGGAGTCGTTGGGCAACGTGCCGCCGCCGACGTGGTAGACCTTCGACGCGGGAATGCACCAGACGTGGTATCCGAGCAGCTTCGCCCTCCAGCACATGTCGATCTCCTCCATGTGGGCGAAGAACGATTCGTCGAGGCCGCCAAGGTGATGGTAGAGCGAGGAGCGGATCATCATGCAGGCTCCGGTAGCCCAGAAGACCTCCATCGGTTCGTCATATTGGCCGTTGTCCCGCTCGATGTTGGAAAGGATGCGTCCGCGGCAGAAGGGATAGCCGTAGCGGTCGATGAAACCTCCGGCAGCTCCGGCATACTCGAACGAACCGCGGTCGGCGATGGAGAGTATCTTCGGCTGGCAGATGCCCACCTCCGGGTTGTCCTCCATGAACTCGAACAGGGGGTCGAGCCATCCCTCCGGCACCTCGATGTCGGAGTTGAGCAACACGTAGTAGTCGGCGTCGATCTGTGCGAAGGCGCGGTTGTAGCCGCCCGTGAAGCCGTAGTTGGCATCGAACGGCAGCACCTCGAGGTCGGGGAACTCGCTCTCTAGCCACTCCACCGATCCGTCAGTCGAACCGTTGTCGGCCACCACGACGAACGCGCTGTCGCCGCTGCCGTCCTCGCTGCGGTCGCCGAAGGATTCGGTGCGCGCGATGACTCCCGGGAGATATTGCTTCATCATCCCGAGTCCGTTCCAGTTCAATATGACTACCGCTATGTCCATTACGACACAAATATACAAAAAAATGACGGGCAGCAATGCTGTCCGTCATTTTATATTCAAAGCGATGAATTATTCTTCGCCTACGACTTCGATCTTGAAGTTTGCCTTGATGTCGCGGTAGCACTTTACGACTGCGTCGTAGATGCCTACTTCCTTGACATTGTCCTCACCGACGATGGTGATGTTCTTGCGGTCCACATTGTGACCCATTGCTGCGAGAGCGTCAGCGACCTGGATGTTGTTGATCGAACCGAAGATCTTGCCGGTGGAGCTGACCTTGGTGGCGACCTTTACGGTCAGGCCTTCGAGATTTGCTGCAAGAGCCTCTGCATCCTGACGGATCTTGGCTTCCTTGTGAGCGCGCTGCTTCATGTTCTCAGCGTGGATCTTCTTTGCAGTGGGGGTTGCCATGATGGCCATTCCCTGAGGAATCAGGTAGTTGGCAGCGTAGCCGTTCTTTACGGTTACGATATCGTCCTTGTGACCTAAGTTCTGAACGTCTTGTTTGAGAATGATTTCCATAATGCCCTCCTGTTATTTCAATAAGTCAGTTACGTAAGGGAGAAGTGCGATGTGCCTGGCGCGCTTGACGGCCTGGGCAACCTTTCTCTGGAACTTCAGGGAAGTACCGGTGATGCGGCGGGGAAGGATCTTGCCCTGCTCGTTGAGGAACTTCTTGAGGAACTCAGCGTCCTTGTAGTCGATGTACTTGATGCCGGCTTTCTTGAAACGGCAATATTTCTTCTTCTTGACCTCTACTGTGGGAGGATTCAGATAACGGATATCATCGTGCTGTGCCATAATATTTCTCCTTATTCGTTAGTGGGTTCAGCAGCGGGAGCTGCAACTTCGTTCTTCTTTGCACGGCGACGCTCAGCGAATGCGATTGCGTGCTTGTCCATGGAGACAGTCTGGAAACGGATGATGCGCTCATCGCGTTTGAACTGGGTTTCGAACTTGTCGATGAAATCTGGAGTGGCCTTGAATTCGATCAGATGATAGAATCCTGTAGTCTTCTTCTGGATGGGGTAGGCCAGTTTCTTGAGACCCCAATCCTCTTCGTACACGACCTGACCACCATTCTCGGTGATGAATCCTGTGTACTTGGCAACCGCTTCCTTCATCTGGCTATCAGACAAAACGGGAGTTGCAATGAAAACGGTTTCGTACTGTTTTAACATTTTGAGTTGTATTGATAAAAATTTGAGCCCTTCCGGATTTTCCGAAAGGGCTGCAAATATAGATGATTATTGGCTAATTACCAAATAATTTTGGAATTCCGTCTCATTTCTTCGGTGCGTCGGCGAGGGCGGCGACGATGAAGTTCCACCATTTCTCGACCGAAGGGATGAAGCACCTCTCGTCGGGAGAGTGGGGCGACTTGAGGGTAGGGCCGCAGGAGATCATGTCCCAATGGGGATATGCGCCGCCGAAGATGCCGCACTCCAGACCTGCGTGGATGGCCATGACTGCAGGTTTCTGTCCGTAGAGCTTCTCGTACTGTTCGATCATGGTCTTGAGGATGGGCGATTCCATGTTGGGGCTCCAACCGGAGTAGCCGCCGTCGAACATGACCTTTGCGCCGGCAAGCTCGAATGCTGCGCGAACGCCCTCTGCGAGGTCGTTCTTGAGCGTATCCGTTGCACCGCGGAGCAGCGTGTTGACAGTGATCACGCCTTCGCCGGTCTTGACGATTGCCAGGTTGTTGGAGGTGTCGACGAGCCCCTCCATCTCGAGGCTCATCCTGTCGACGGAGCTCGGACATGCGTAGAGTGCCTTGACGAGCTTCAGTCCGGTGTTGGAGGCGATGATCTTCTTCGCCTTTGCGGGTTCGATGAGGATCTTGACTCCCGGGTCGATCCTTGCGAGTTCTGACTTGAGCGTGGACTCAGTCCAGGCAACGACCTCCTTGAGGACGTCCACCTTGTCCGCTGCCACTGCCACGACTGCCTCTGCCTCGCGAGGGATCGCGTTGCGCATGTTGCCGCCGTTGATGCTCACGAGCTTGCCGCCGTTGTCGCGCAGGATCGGGAGCAGCACGCGTGCCATCACCTTGTTGGCGTTGCCGCGGCCCTCGTTGATCTCCATTCCGGAGTGTCCGCCGCGCAGGCCGGTGACTATGATCTTGAATGCCTTGAAGCCCTTAGGCATGTCGGCTTCCTTGAACTTCATCGTGACGTTCGCGTCCAGGCCGCCGGCGCAACCCACATAGAGTTCGCCCTCGGTCTCGGAGTCGAGGTTGAGAAGGATCTCACCCTTGAGCACGCCCGGCTTGAGAGCCTTCGCACCGACCATTCTGGTCTCCTCGTCGACGGTGAAGAGAGCCTCGACGGGGCCGTGTACCAGGTCCTTCGCCTCGAGCACTGCCATTGCCGCGGCTACGCCAAGGCCGTCGTCGGCGCCCAGCGTGGTGCCGTTTGCATAGAGCCAGGGACCGTCCGCCTTCTCGACCACGCGGGTCTCGATGGGGTCCTTGGTGAAGTCGTGCTTCTTGTCGTTGTTCTTCTGGGGAACCATGTCCATGTGGGCCTGGAGGACGATGCCCTTGCGGTCTTCCATTCCCTTGGTTGCGGGTTTGCGGATGATGACGTTGCCGCATTCGTCCTTGAAGGATTCGAGGCCGAGGTCCTTGCCGAACTTGACGAGGAAGTCAGCGACTTTCTGGGTATGTCCCGAAGGACGGGGAATCTGTGTCAGGGAGTGGAAGTTTCTCCATACTCTCTGCGGTTCGAGTTCGTGAATTGTCATTGCTGTATCTTCTTGTATTTATTGATTGTCGTTTTTCATTTCGAGAGTGCCGTGCTTACCGGAATCGACGCCGTGCTGCCGAGCTGGTAGACGGGGACGCGGGTCTGCAGGAGCATCTGGCTTCCGTCGAGGATGCGCAGCGTTGCGGTGGCGGGTATGCGGTAGTAGAGCATCTTCTGGTCGACGCCCGCTGCCGAAGGCTCGCCCTGTGACTCCTTGTCGACGTCAAGCTGCAACACGACCGGGCGGCCGGACATGTCGTTTGCCGGCACCAGGCCGCTCTCGTCGGAGATGCGGAAGGCCACATACATCTGGCTTTCGTTGTCGGCGGTGGGGATGACGTCGAAGTTCATCGTCTGGGGAGAGGTCTCCGTGATGCCGTAGAAGAGGCTCATGTATTCCTGCTCGAGGCGGGTGATCTCGTCGATGGCCGCTCCGAGGGCTTCGCCGCTGAAGGTCGCGTCGGTGTCACCGGTGATGATCTGGACGCGGTTCTTGCGGAGGTCGAAAATCGCCTGCGCGGTCTCGGCGGCCTTCTTCTCGAGTGACTTCTCGACCACCTGGCTCTGCTGGACCGCAACCCTGCGGAAACCCTCCTCGGTCTGCACGGTCTTGTAGAGCGTGGCGGTGGTGCTGGTGAGGTTGCCGGAGAGGTCCTTGCCGTCGAACTGGTCGCTGCCGGCAATCGAAGGGAACCTCCAGCTGCCGCTGCGGCCGTTGTGGCTGTCAGGAAGCGCGATGAGCCCCTGCGAGCTCATGCTGAGGAAGTTCGTCGCCGCTGCCGCGCCGGATATGCGTGCCATGCAGCGCGCGTTCTGGTCGGCCTCGATGCAGGGGATGACCTCTATCGAGGAGAGGCTGTAGGTCACTTCGTTCTTCGTCCTTGCGCTGGAGCCGAGATATTTCTGGGCATACTGCGCGTACGGTCCGGCGATGAAGGTCTCCTTCTGCGCCTCCACCTTGAGCATCAGCACGGTTGAGGGGAGTGAATATATGACGGTGCCCTCCAAGTTTGCGCTTTTCTGCGCGAGGGCTTCACCGTGGCTGCCGCAGAGCAGGATGGCTGCTCCGAGTATGGACAATGCCAGTCTGGTCGATCTTTTCATATACCTGGATGAATGATAACAAATATCAAATATAGGCATTTTATGTGAAAAAGCGAAATATTGCTATTTGCGCGTGAAGTGCTCGGTGCCGCTGATGCCGAACTTGCGTCCCTTGACGGTGAGCACGCCGTCGGTGATCGAGAGGAATCCCTTGGCAGTCATGTTGTGGTCGGGAGAGTACATGTAGTCGGCGATCCACTGCTTGCCGGCGGGGTCGTATTTCATGTTCTTGATGAAGACAAGCCCCTCGCGGTCCTTGTTCTTCTCCTTGAGCACCCAGATGAGTCGCGCCCCGTAGGTCGAGTCGGTCTCGGCGAAGAACTCCACGCGGGAGCTCCTCGATTCGTTGATCCACTGTCCCAGGATGGCGTCGCGGTCCTGTGCATGCGCCGTCCCGCCGCCCGCGGCGAGCAGGCAGAGGGCGGCAAGGGTTCCAAAAATGAATGTTCTTGCGTTCATATCTCCTTTTCTTCTTCGTTCCATTGTGAATAGGGTTTGCGGGCGAGACTCGCGTTGTAGAAGCGCCGGTCCCCGGTCACCTCGCGGCCCAGCCATGCCGGCCTCTCGAACGCCTCGTCTTCGCTGCGAAGTTCCACTTCAGCAATAATCAGGCCTTCGTTGTCACCGTGGAACACGTCCACCTCGAAAGTGTGCCCATCGCAGGGAACGAGGTTGCGCGTCTTGTCGATCATTCCGGGCAGGCAGAGCATCATCAGCGCGCGGGCGTCCTCGGCTCCGATCTCCTTCTCCCACTCGAACCTGCTCAGGCCGGCAGGGCCGGAGGGACCCTTTATCGTAAGGTAGCCTCTTTCGCCGTAGAGCCTCACCCTGACGGTGCGGCCGTTGCCGGAGGCGATGTAGCCCTGTACAATCCGTTCGCTGTGCGTGACGAAGGGGCTGAAATCGCCGCGTACCAGAAATTTTCTCTCGATCTCCAAATTGTTCATCTCAGTGTGTCTCCTGCGCCTCGCGCATCAGCGTATCATGATCTCGTCCACAAAAATGAAGGCCTCTCCGCCCGCGCCCTGGTGCCACTCCGGAAGGGTGCCGTAGTTGTGCGCCACCACCTTGACGAAGCGCGCGCTGCGCCCCCTTGCGTCGATGGCGAGGTCGTGGACCTGCGGCGTCATGTCGTCGGGCGCCACGTCGTGGTGCGCCGTGCCGAGAAGCGAATAGTTCTCGCCGTCGACGGAGGCGTAGAAGTCCACGTCCGTCGGCATCACTATCCATGACCTGGTATCCTGGAGGAAGCCCGCGGCGACGCTCGTCAGGGGCTTTTCCTCCCGAAGGTCGACTATCGCCTCGAAGTCGCAGTCCTGATAGCCCTGCCAGCCGCCAAGGCGGAAGTTCTCCTTGCCCCTGATGCCGTCGACGAGCCCCTTGTCTCCGCCGGCGGTGTACTGGCGGCTGTAGGGGTTGACTATGGTTATGTCGCAGTTGTCCTCGACCTTGCGCACCTTGATGCTGCTGACGAAGCTCTGGTTGCCGTGGCGGTCCCAGCAGTAGGCGTAGATGGTGGAGTTGCGCGTGACGGTGAACGGGCCGGTGTATTTGTGGTATTCCTTGTCGTCGGTGAAGGCATCGTCATCCTCGATGCGGTATTTGATGCGGTGCTCGGGCTTGAGGGCCTCGATGCGCACCTCGGTGAAGACCTTGAAGTCGGGCCTGTCGACCACGAACCAGGGATTCTCCACGATGGCCTCCTCGATGCGCGACACGGGCCGGTCGCACTCCCTCGCTCCGAAGTTCTTGTCGGGGACGTCGGACATCACGAATTCGAACGTCGAGCCGCTCATTATGTCGGAGTGCCTGATGTATGCGTCGGTATAGTCCGCTCCGTTGCACTTCGCGGACTTGATGTACATCTTCGAGGCGCTGTTGAGCGGCGCCTTGATGGTGAAGTCCCGTCCGTTCTCGAGGTGGATGACGGCCTTCCTGAAGATGGGCGAACCGAGCACGTAGATGTCGCTTCCCGGGGTGACGGGATAGAAGCCGAGGGCGCTGAAGACATACCATGCCGACATCTGGCCGCAGTCCTCGTTGCCGCAAAGGCCGTCGGGGCCGTCGCCGTAGAGCTCGTCGCAGATGCGGCGCACCATCTGCTGCGTCTTCCATGCCGCGCCGACATAAGGATATAGGTATGCGATGTGGTGGCTCGGCTCGTTGCCGTGGGCATACTGGCCGATCATTCCCGTCATGTCCGCGGATTTCCAGCCGGTGGTCTCGCTCGAGACGCTGAAGAGCTTGTCGAGCCTGTGCTCGAAGGCGTCATTGCCGCCGAGGAGTGAGATGAGGCCGGAGATGTCCTGCTGGACATGGAAAGAGTACTGCCACGAGTTTGCCTCGGTGTAGTGGACATTGACCTCGGTGGGGTCGAACGGCTCGATCCAGTTGCCCTCCGAGCGCGGACGCATGAAGGCGGTGGTGGGGTCGAAGACGTTGCCGTAGTATTTCGCGCGGCGGATGTAGGTGTCGTATGTGTTGCTGCAGAGCAGCCTCTCGTTCGATTCGGGGCGGATGGTCTTCGCATACTGTGCGATGCACCAGTCGTCGTTGGCATATTCCAGCGTCTTGGAGACCGATTCGTGCTCCCTGTCGGCGAGCACCAGGCCGTTCTCGTTGAAGCAGTCGATGCCGAGTTCCCTGCGGCTGGAGGTCTCGACAAGCGCCTTGAGCATCTTGTCCACGTCGAAGCCGCGGATCCCCTTGACGACCGCGTCGGCCACCACCGGTGCGGCGTTGTAACCGATCATGCAGTTGGTCTCATAGCCGCCCAGCTCCCACATCGGAAGCTTTCCTCCCTGCTCGTAGACCGTCAGGAAGGTGTTGAGGAAATCCTGCGTGCGTTCGCGCTCGATTATGTTGAACAGCGGATGAAGCGCGCGGAAGGTGTCCCAGAGCGAGAAGACGGTGTAGCGGTCGAAGCCCTGCGCATTGTGGACCTGGCGGTCCATGCCTGCATATTCGCCGTTGGCGTCGCTCATCAGCGACGGGGCGATGGCGGTGTGGTAGAGCGCGGTGTAGAATGTGCGCATCTGCTGCTCTTCGCCTTCCACCTCTATCTTGGAGAGGAAGCGGTTCCACGCCTTCGAGGCGCGGGTGCGCGTCACGTCGAAATTCCAGCGGCGGATGTCGCTCTCGAGGTTTTCGCGCGCATTCTCGGCGGATACCGTGGAGATGCCGACCTTGACGAGCAGCACGTTGCCCTTGCGCGACTTGATCGGCTTGAATGTCAGCAGCGCCCTTGCCGGCTCCTTCGAGGTGCCCTCGGTGATGTCGCTGCTCTCGAAGCTGCGTGAGAACTCGATATGGAAATAGAAGGTCTGTTCCTCGGCCCATGACGTGGAGGTGCGGAAGCCCTCGATGCAGTTCTCGCCGACGAGGGTGATCTGCGAGGCGGTGCAGTGGTCGCGGTGCGAGAGGTCGACGGCCATCTGTGCCGGAGCCTCGTCGGGGAAGGTGTAGCGGTGCATTGCGCCTCGTCTGGAGACCGTCATCTCGGCGAGTGTCTTCCACCTGTCGAGCATTACCGAGTAGTAGCCCGGCGAGGCGCTCTCGGAATCGTGTGAGAAGCCCGACTGGATGTTGGGTATGGTGACGTCGGCTGCCGATTCGAGCCCCGTCACCGGCATCATGAGGATGTCGCACCAGTCGGCGCAGCCCGTGCCGCTCAGGTGGGTGTGGGAGAAGCCCCATATGGTGGTGTCGGACCAGTGGTAGCCGGAGCATCCGTCCCAGTTGTCGCGGCGGGTGTCCGGGCTGAGCTGTATCATTCCGAAAGGATATGCTGCGCCCGGGAAGGTGTGGCCGTGCGCGTCAGTGCCGACGAATGGATTGACCAGGTCGGTGTAGTATCTTGTCTTTGCGTTGCGCATCGTGAATGTCGACGAGGTCGACATCAGCAGGATGGCTGCAAGGCCGATGGCTGCAATGAGAGGGTGGAACGAGGTCTTTTTCATGTCCGTGGTGTTTTGAATCAACTTACTAAGTTAAGAAAAAATTATCGAACGGTGGTGCCGCGCGCGGAGTAAAATGTTTTCGGGCTCGGGGCCATGTGGGCGGGGCTCAGAATGGAACGACGGTTTCACGGTGAACGGAGCATTGGCGGGCGCCCGAATGATGCAATAATTTTTTACATTTTTTACACTATTTCAATTAAAATTGTGTAATTTTGTCTCAAATTCAACCAAGATGAAGAAAGAAAGATACTTCTCCTCAATCATTCCGATCCTCAAGGAAGAGGGCCTGGGGCTCTCCATGGATGCCGTAGCCATGAAGATAGGGGTGACCAAGAAGACCCTCTACAACGTGTTCGCCTCGAAGGACAAGATGATCGAAGAGTGCCTGGAGGTCGTCTCCAACGAGTTCAAGGAGAGCCTCCGGTGCATGGACGACGAGAGCCTGCCGGTGGTCGAAAGGTTCGAGAGGGGCATCGTCACGCTCCGACTCTATTTCAAGGGCATGTCCCATGCCTTCATGCGCGACCTGATGGTCGACTATCCGCAGATGGCCTCCCTCGACCACACCGCGGGACGCAGCTATTTCCAGGACAAGATCGCCCGCAACATCGAGGTCGGCCAGGAGGAAGGGGTCTACAACCAGGACCTTGATCCCGGCCTTTTCGCGCGTTACATCTCCTTCTCCATCTTCTCGTTCTTCCAGAAGGAGATCATGATGGGGAACGCCTATTCCGCCGATTATTATTTCGAACAAGTCATAAAATTC
>R24__coassemble_60_pt1 | contig 136556 bp, 124 predicted proteins | sample R24__metabat2_high_PE_044 | metagenome-assembled genome bin R24 | reverse complement strand
TGCCGGAAAGGGCGAGCAGCGGGATGCGAATGTCCATGCCGCCCGGATCTCCATGTTGGAGGTGCAGCTGGACATTCGCCTGCTGAACGACCTGAATGTCCTTCCGGACAAGCGATATGCCGTTTTCCTTGACATGACGGAAGACATCATAAGGCAACTGTCGAACTGGGAGCGGAGCGAGCGACAACGCGGAAGCGCCGCCGGAATGTCTTCACCTCCTTAGCAGGGGCTGGAGGCAGCGCGCGGAGTTAATTCAATGAAATCCGGCCCGTCCGGGATGGAGGCTGTCATTCTGAGCGAAGCGAAGAATCTGTCACAGGTCTCCATCTCGGAAAACGTCAGCGGGGGCGCGCCGCCCCCGGTCAGGCGGCCGATACTGGGCGGAACCTTCCCGCCGCCGGCAACCGGAACGGTACCAATCTCAACAATGCCGGCTCCAACGGGAACTACTGGTCTTCCTCCCTGAACGAGAACAACTCGGACAACGCAAGGAACGTGAACTTCAATTCCGAAGAAGTGAACAGGAACAACAACAACCGTTACAACGGGTTAACGGTCCGTCCTGTCTCAGCATCAACGATGAACGGCTCCGCTCCCATCTTCGACACCCCTCCCGGAAAACTCCTGCTGGACCTGTACCGGGCTTACAAGGATGCCCGCCGCCACAAGCGCGGAAAAGACTATCAGCTGAAATTCGAGCGCAATGTGGAGGCGGAACTGCTCCGGCTGCGGGACGCCATCCTTTCCGGCCAGTACCGTCCGGGACCATCGACCTGCTTCGTCATCCACGACCCCAAGATGCGGGAGGTGTTCGCCGCCCAATTCCGCGACCGGGTGGTGCACCACCTGCTGTACAATTATATCGCTCCGCTGTTGATTCCCGGGTTCATCCGGGACAGTTATTCCTGCATTCCGGGAAGGGGAACCCACGACGGGATCCTCCGGCTGGAGAAGAGCATCTGCCGGGAGTCCGGGAATTACTCCCGGCCGTGCTTCATCTTGAAACTGGACATAGAAGGGTATTTCATGCACATTGACAGGACTCGGCTGCTGGGGATCTGCCTGGATACGCTGGAACCATTCCGGGATCGGTTGGACTACCCGCTCGTGAAATTTCTGCTGGAAGTCATTATCAAGGATGATCCTACGGAGAACTGCCGCAGGCAAGGCCCCCTTTCGGATTGGGCTGGACTGCCGGAGTCGAAGAGCCTGTTTCATTCCCCTCCGGGATGTGGGCTGCCGATCGGCAATCTCACTTCCCAGCTGTTCAGCAACGTTTATATGGATTCCTTCGACAAGTATATGGTCTCATTGGTGGGCGAGGGCCGGTATGGCCGCTATGTGGATGATTCATACGTGGTGGGGACAGGCAAGGCGGAACTCCGACGCATCATTCCCTTGGCTGAAACTTTCCTTTGTGAGGAGTTGGGACTGTCCCTGAGCCGGAACAAGATCGCTATCTTCTCTGCATATCGCGGCGTGGAATTCTTGGGTGCTTACCTGAAGCCGTTCAGGCGGTATGTGTCGGGCAGGACCCGTGACCGCATGCTGGAGAAGGTTGAACGGCTGGAATACGTACAAGACCCCGTAGCACGCTGGCGGTCACTGAATTCCTTTCTGGGAATCACCTCCCATTACAAGGCCTATAACCTTCGGGTAAAGGAAATCCTTCCCCGTGTTCCCTCGGCCTTTGATGACGGATACTATACGAACTCGGCCCTGAAATATGTATTAAAAGAGGCAGAGCGAAAACTTCATTAGAACGACCTCAGGTCAAAACCCATAAGGGTGGTCTGGTCCAGTTCGTCGACATCGACCCCTTCCGGAACCGGATCCGGTTCCTTGAGGGTGAAGAATTTGCACTTCTTGTAGAAGTCCACGGCAGACGGGATGGCATCGACAGTGATGAATCGGCATCCGGCCTGCTTGTTCATGAGGTACATGGCCTCCACGAAACGGATAATGTGGGTGCCGATACCGTGCATGCTATGCTGCTTATTGACGGCAAGACGGCCGATCTTCAAAGCTGGATATGAGGAACGCCTCTTGGAATTGGGAATCTTGCGTGATACCCGGTTCCAGTTGGTGGGATTGACAAACTCCCTCTCCAGCTTATCATGAAGCAAGCTGAAGTATGCCAGGATGTCATGCGTCTGGTCATCCTCCACTACGTAAGTGGCGGCAAGCAGCTGTTGATCGTAAGTGGTGGCGTTGGGGATGTCTCCGGTGGTTTCAAGTAAAAAGCCGTTCAAGTCTGCGTGGCCACAGTCGAACGGCTTGAGGACATCCGTATCGGGTTTGAACTTACGGAACGAGTAGCTCATAGCGCACAACACCTTTTAACATCGTCATACGCCTTCATAATTTCCTTTCGCTCCTCATCAGTCAGAGGAACGACATTGTGGGCGGCCATTTCCAGGCGCTCCGCGTCATCGTCATAGAGGACGGGCGTTTCTTTGATTGGTTTTGCCATAATTCGTTTCTCCTTTTTCTTATGTGTTCCTGCTCTAAAGATGCAGGATACACTGCAAATGTAATCTATTTTTCTCATAGCATCACAAATTTTATGCAAATTAGTCCGTATAGTCCTTAATCGAACACTCCCTTGGTCAGATTGACTGCCTCAATCTTCTTGTCGAGATTCACCTTGGCATAGACCTGCGTTGACACAAGGTTCCGATGCCCAAGGATTTTGCTCACCGAATAGAGTTCCGCACCGGCGGAGATGGCCAATGTCGCAGCCGTGTGGCGGCTGCAATGGAAGGTAAGTTCCTTTCCTGAGATGCCAGCCTTGTCCCTGATGCTGCGGACATACTTTGTCACAGCGCCGGATCTACCCGGTAGGCGGAACACTTGCTCGTCATCGTTTTCCGGGCGTGGCGGCAGCAGGGAGAGGGCCAGCTCATTCAGGGGCACCGTGACCGGACTGCCTGTCTTGTGCTGGACAATGGAAACGGCCCATCCTTCTCCCATCGGCTTGATATCGCCCCACCTGAGTCGCTGAATATCACCCAGCCGGAGCCCCGTCATGCAGGAGAAGCCGAAAGCTTTCTGGACCTGGCGCTCATTCTCCGTCGTCGTCTCCACCGCCAGGAACCGCATCAGTTCTTCAGGTGTCAGATACTCACGGTGCTTGTCCGGTGCGTGGAACCGTTCAAGTTTGTTCAGTCCCCGCAACGGGTTGAACCCGATCCGGCCTTCTCGGAGGGCCTTGTTGAACATGGCATTGACCGTCTCTCCAAAATGGCGCAGGGAGTAATCCGACAGCCGGCCTTCCCGCTCCTTGATCTGACCAGGATTCCGGTAGTCGTTCCGCATATAGTCATACAGGCCGCTGATTATTCCCGTGGTCACATCCTTCAGGAGGATGTCCGTTCTGCCGATATGATCAAGATACTCATTGATGCGCTTGCGGACATTGTTCTTATGGTGCATCGCCGATTCTCCGTTGCCGCAACCGGCGGAATACCGGAGATATTCATCGCACCATTCCAGCCAGGTTGTTGTCCTGTCGATGCCATCCTCCGGCTCAGGCTTCTTATCGAACTCCGGTGGATTGAGGAGCCTGTCGGACCGGACCGCCATGGCCTTCAGATATATCCTCTTGTTGATGCTCTTGGCATTGGGAGCGTCGTCCGGAATAAGATACAGATGAAGGTTCTCCCTTTTGCGGAAGCCCTTCTCGTAGTATTCCAGGTACAGGCCCCGGTTTCCTCCTTTCAATGCCCGTTCCTTGATTTCTACTTTCATGGTCAGATGGCTTTTGCGGTTTGGGGCTCCAGTTTTGCTGCAGGGGTGGCGAAGAGGCTGTTCACGAGGTTCATGGTCTCGACCTTCTTCTGGTCCACGATCTTTGCGTACACCTCGGTCATCTGGATGCTGCTGTGCCCCATCAGCTTGCTGACTACATAGAGGTTCGCGCCCAGGGTAAGAAGCGTCGTCGCAGCCGTATGGCGGCTGCAATGGTAGGTGATATGCTTGTCTATCTTGCAATCCTTCACCCATTCCTTCAAGATGGCCTCCACCGTGCTGGTACAAACCTTCAGTCCATGGAATACCTTGTCTATACCATCTTCCTGCTGCGGCATCCATCGGAGCGCTTCATCGGAAAGCGGTATCGTCACCGTCTTCTTAGTCTTGACCTGCCTGTGCTCGATGTATTGAGTCTTCCCGTCGGCGGCGGTATGGATCTCACTCCAGAGCAGGGACTTCATGTCGCTGTAACGCAATCCGGTGAAGCAGGAGAAGAGGAAAGCCCTCTTCACCATGTCACACCTACATGGTGTATTGATCAGGACCTTCAGTTCTTCCACCGTAAGGAACTCCCGTCTGGAGGCTGCGATCTTCGGCTTCTCCTTGGGTTCCAGCGCACGGAACGGATTGCTCGGGATCAGGCCCTCGACGACGGCCTTGTTCATCGCCGCGGCGATCCGGGACATCAGCAACCGGGCCGTGGTATCGCTTATGGTTTCATCCCCCCTGTGGGACTTGCAGGTCCTGAGGAATGCGACGAAGCCCCGGCAGAACTCCCTGTCAACCTCCGAAAGGCGCAGGTCCGGCTTCCCGATGGAATCCAGGTATTCTTCGACCCGCACCTTCGCGTTCCGCTTGCTGATTACACTTGACGGCGACAGCTGTTCTTCACAGGTCACATAATCCTCCAGCCAGGAAACAAGCGTTGTCCTCGACCTCTTCAGTTTCTCCCAGTCCACAAGTCCGTCTTTCTGGATGTCGAGAATCCGCTGGGCCTTGATCTGCTCGGCGAGCTTGCGGGTGTTCATGTTCTGTAGCTTCGCCGCCGGACTGGTCTCTGGGATGATGTAGAGTTTCAGCCCCTCTTTCTTGCGGTTTCCCTTGTGATACATGTCAAGATAGAGACTGATCGTCCCGTCGCCGAGGACTTTCTCCCGGATCCGGACGGGTTCTTTCACCTTGATTTCTTTTTTCCTTTTAGCCATTTCCTTCGTTTTGTTTTTCTATTGTTTCCGATGTTAATATATTGTGTATCAAGCGATTACAATACAATTGCAAATATAAAACAAACGGGACAAAAACGAGACAGAAACAGCAAAAATGAATGAAATAATCCGATATTGCTGCAATCATAGGAAACTCTGTGATACTCATCTAATGTGCTGATGCTTCTGATATTACATCACCCACTTGATGTATCGTTTCCGATTGTTTACCGCGCTACAAGAAATTTTATTATATTTGCATATATGAGTCTATTGGGAAACATACTCTGGTTCATATTCGGCGGCGAGATAGTGGCTGCGCTCTATTTCATCGGCGGACTGGTGATGTGCTGCACAATCATCGGCATACCGTTCGGCCTGCAGCTGTGGAAGCTTGCAGCGCTGGCGATATGTCCCTTCGGCAAGGAGGTGACGACCAAGGAGAATCCCGGATGCCTCTCCATCTTCTTCACGGTCTTGTGGATAGTCTTCGGCTGGTGGGAGATAGCCATAGTGCATCTCATCCTCTCGGTGCTGTGCGCCATCACCATCATCGGCATCCCGTTCGCCAAGGCCCATTGGCGGCTGATGAAGATGAGCTTCATGCCTTTCGGCCTGACGACAAAGTAACATATTGACCGGATCATGGTCCATCTCGACGATTTCCTCTCGTATCTGCAGGTGCAGAAGCGCTATTCGCCGCGTACGGTGGCGTTGTATGGCGATGCCGTCACCTCGTTCTATGCCTTTGCATTCCCTGACGGGGATGAGGATCCGGACCTCTCGGCGCTTTCCCCGCAGATGATCAGGGGCTACATCGCCGAGGGACTGGACTCGGGGCTCTCTCCGCGGACGATGAACCAGCGCCTCTCCGCCCTGAGCAGCTACTGCGGATACCTTCTCCACGAAGGCCACATCTCGTCGAACCCGGTGCTCAAGGTTCCTCGCCCGAAGCAGGAGAAACGTCTGCCGCAATTCTATACCGAAGGGTCGTTGGAGAACTATTTCGACGAGTCGCTCGCCGAATGTGAGAGCAATCCGGACTTCGGCCACCTGCGCAACCGCGCGATGATGCTGGTGCTCTACAGCTGCGCCTTGCGCCGCGCCGAGCTTTGCGGCCTGAAAGTTGATGACTTCGATGAGTCGCGAGGCGTGATGAGGGTGACCGGAAAGGGAGACAAATTGAGAGAAATCCCGGTGCCCTCTTTGATTTCTCGCGAATTGTTGTTATATTTGAAAAGCAAAAGGGAGCAGTTTCCCGCGGACGAAAGCGGATTGTTCTTCCTTACCGACAACGGCGGGCCGCTATATCCGGTCTTTGTCGAGCGGGTCGTGAAGAATGAGCTTTCGGGAAAGGAGGGATTCAGCGGACGGAAGTCGCCCCACGCATTGAGGCACTCGCTTGCGACGCACCTGCTCAACCGCGGAGCCGACATATACAGCATCAAGGAGATACTTGGGCACTCCTCGCTGGCGGCCACGCAGGTTTATACGCACAACTCGTTTGAAAAGTTGAAACAGACATATTTAACCGCTCACCCAAGAGCAAAAAACGGAGGTAAAAATGGAAATTAATGTACAATCTATCAAGTTTGACGCAGACCAGAAGCTGCTTGACTACATCGACAAGAAGGTTAGCAAGATCGAGAAATTCTACGAAGGCGTAATCAGAACGGAAGTCAACCTCTCATTGCTCGCAGATCCCCAGAACAAGAACGTGAAGGTTCGCGTTTTCATTCCCGGCAACGAACTAGTCGTCGAGCGCCATGCCGACACGTTCGAGAGTGCCGTAGTGGACTGTGTAGGAGTCCTGAAAGATCTCCTCGTTTCGGAGAAGGAGAAGAGATACAAATAGGATTCAGACGAGGAGCTCGACAAGCTCCGCCACGCTGATTCCACAGAAATAGTCGTCGACCGCCACCGTCCGGAGGCGGTCGATTATTTTGTCACGGGTGTGCCGGGTGCCGGCGAGCAGGGCGCAGAACTCCTCGGTCGGAGCCTTGAAGAAATAGTCGCCCCTGATGTCGACCTCCCGTATCATGCCTCCTTCGATGTCCATGCTCACCTCCATGAAGCCTGCGGGGAACTTGGCGCTCCGCCTGAAACCGTAGCGCGGCGACTGTCCGTAGTTCCAGCTGTCGAGCCTGTATTTCGTCTCCGCCAGGGCGTCGATCGCCCTGTTGCCTGCTTCGCCGTAGCAATACTCCTCGCATTCCCTGCCGATGTCCTCCCTCAGGAAGTCGATGAAGCCGACGATGTCCATCCTGACGGGGAGATGCTCGCTGATGTTCGTCACGCGGCTGCGGTTGGACTGGACGCTCTTCCCGATGAACTTCTCCGGGCGGGTGCGCAGCGCGCCGGCAAGGTCCTCCATCGAAGAGCTGAAGAGCAGGGTGCCGTGCTGAAGCACGCGGTCGCGATGGATGCACATCGCGTTGCCGGAGAACTTGCGGCCGTCGATGAGCAGGTCGTTGCGCCCTTCGAGCCTCGCCTCGACGCCCAGCTTGTGAAGGGAGGAGATTATGGGCGCCGTGAAGCGGCGGAACATCGCCCCGCTGTCCTCGGAGCCCCGCTTGCGGTCGATGAACGTGTAGTTGAGGTTGCCCAGGTCGTGGAACACCGCTCCTCCGCCGGTAAGCCTGCGAACCACCGCAACGTCGTGTTCCTTGACGAAAGCGGTGTCGATCTCCGCGATGGCGTTCTGGTTGCGCCCCACGATGACGGCCTTGTCGTTGCGCCACAGGCGGAACACCGGCTCGTCGATGTTCTTGAGAAGGTATTCCTCGGCCGCCAGGTTGCGGTAGGGGTCGGTGCAGGAGTCGATTATGGATATCATTTGCGAATAAGTCCGCGAAGACGGTTGAAAAGGAGCAGCATCAGGCAGCCGATGGCCACGCCGAGCAGGGCTCCGCACACCACGTCGCCGAGGAAGTGCTTGCCCAGGTAGATGCGGCTGTAGGAGACCACCGTCGCCCAGATGAATATTAATATGGTATAGGGCTTGCGCCTGAGCATCGGCGCGGAGGCCGCCGCAAAGCCGAATGTGTTGCATGCATGGCCGGACGGGAAGCCGTATAGGCTGCCGTGCTTCTCGACGCAGCGGATGATGCCTGCAAGGGTCGGGTCCTCGCAGGGCCTCAGCCGGCAGATGCTCTCCTTCAGGTGGTGTGAGATCTGGTCGGTGAGAAGGCAGGTGAGCCCCAGGATGGCAATGGCCAGGAGGCCGTCCTTCCATCCGAGGCGCTTCAGCAGAAGGAATGCGACCATGCAGTAGAGCGGTATCCAGACGGGAACGCGCGAGCAGAAGAGCATCACGGCGTCAGCCGCGCTGCATTGCCATGCGTTGATGGCTGCTGTTGCGGCCACATCGGCCCCCTCGAGCCACCCCATGCTACTGTGCGCTGTTGAGTGTCTCCCAGAGCTGGTCCTTGAGCTGCGGAATGCCCTCTCCGGTGAGCGAGCAGATGAAGACGTGAGGAATCTTGCGCGGCAGATGGCGCTTGATCTCCTTCTTGAGCTCCTCGTCCAGCATGTCGCTCTTGGTGATCGCAAGCACGCGCTGCTTGTCGAGCAGCTCCGGATTGTACTGCTTCAGCTCGTTGACCAGTATCCTGTATTCGGCAAGGATGTCCTTGCTGTCGGCCGGGACCATGAAGAGCAGCATCGCGTTGCGCTCGATGTGCCTGAGGAACCTCAGTCCGAGTCCCTTGCCTTCGTGCGCGCCCTCGATGATTCCCGGGATGTCTGCCATCACGAAGGACTTGTCGTCATAGTAGTTCACGATGCCGAGGTTCGGCTCCATCGTGGTGAAGGCATAGTTGGCGATCTTCGGCTTGGCGGCCGAAACCACGGAGAGCAGGGTGGACTTGCCTGCGTTCGGGAAACCCACCAGGCCCACGTCGGCGAGGATCTTCAGTTCGAGGATGAATATTCCCTCGACTCCTTCCTCGCCAGGCTGCGCGTAGCGCGGAGTCTGGTTCGTGGGGCTCTTGAAGTTGTTGTTGCCCAGGCCGCCGCGGCCGCCGCGCGCCAGGATCTGCTCCTGTCCGTCCTCGAGAATCTCGAAGAGTACCTCTTCGGTCTCGGCGTTGCGCGCCACCGTGCCCAGAGGCACTTCGAGGATGACATCCTCGCCCTCTGCGCCCTTGCGGAGGTCGCCGCTGCCGTCGCCGCCGTCATTTGCGCGGATATGCTTGCGGTATCTCAGGTGGATGAGCGTCCACATCTGCTTGTTGCCTCGCAGGATGATGTGTCCGCCACGTCCTCCGTCGCCGCCGTCCGGGCCGCCCTTGGGAACATACTTGGCTCTGTGAAGGTGCATCGAGCCCTTGCCGCCGTTTCCTGCCTTGCAGTAAATGCGTACGTGGTCTATGAAATTGCTGTCTGCCATGATGGTGCAAAGATAAGACTTGCGGCCGAAAACGGCAAACCATTTTCCTCGGAACTGCGTGTCGGCATGTATTCTCCCTGCGCCGGCGGGGTTTCCGATTACGATGATTCAAATAGCCCCGCAATCATTGCCCATTGTAAAATAATTGACTATATTTGTCCTGTTTGGAAAATAGCGGAATCATGGACAAAATTCAACTAAAGGACAAGTGCTTCGTGCCTTACATCAAGTACGAGCAGATTCAGGAAGCCATCGACAAGGTCGCGGACAAGATCAACGCCGACTTCAAGGCAAAACATCTCGAGGAGCCGCCCATCGTGCTCTGCGTGCTCAACGGTTCGATAATGTTCACTGCCGAGCTCATGAAGAGGCTCGACTTCACGCTGGAGCTCTCCAGCATCAGGCTCGCCTCCTATGAAGGCACGACCTCGACCGGCGTCACCCGCAGGATTCTCGGCCTTACGACCGCGATCAAGAACAGGACCGTCATCGTTGTCGAGGACATCGTGGACACGGGCAAGACCATCGTCGACCTTCATGACATCCTCATCGAGGCAGGTGCCGCGGACGTGGTCATCTGCACGATGCTCCTCAAACCGGAAGTCTATCGCAAGAGCCTCAAGCTCGACTATGTCGCGATGGAGATCGAGAACAAGTTCATCGTCGGATTCGGTCTGGACTATGACCAGCTCGGCCGCAATTTCAAGGACATCTACAAACTTGACAGGCAGTAATGCAGAAATTCTATATACTTTTCGGCCCTCCGGGGGCCGGCAAGGGCACCCAGGCAGCTCTCCTGGTAGAAAAATACAACTTCCTCCACATCTCCACCGGAGACCTTCTCCGAAACGAGATCCGTCTCGGCACTGAGCTGGGCAAGCTTGCCGCAAGCCTCATCAACGGAGGAAACCTCGTTCCGGACCATGTGGTCGAAGGAATGATCCGCAGCAAGATCGAGGAGAATCCCGACGTCGGGGGCTTCCTCTTCGACGGATTTCCCCGCACCACCGCCCAGGCTGAGCACCTCGACGCCATGCTCGAGGACATGGGCTGCGGCGTGACAAGCGTCATTTCCATCATAATCAGCGACCAGATGGTGAGGGAGAGGATCCGTCACCGCGCCATGGTCGAGAACCGCAAGGACGACATGGAGGACGATACGATCACGAACCGCATCAGCACCTATCACGCCAAGACCGAGCCGCTTGTCGCCTTCTACAAGGCACAGGACAAGTATCACGAGATCGACGGCGAGGGCACGATCGAGGAGATATCGTCAGAGATCTGCGAATTCATCGACAGCATCGGAGAGTGATGCCCGCAGGTGGCAATCCATTTTTCCGCATTGCGCTGTCATCGCTGCTGTTGCTGCTGACGGCGGGCATGCTCTGCGCACGGCAAATGCCGGAGAAGGGAGAGGACCTCTTTTCCATAAGTCCCATTCCGCAGGAGGTCATCCAACGGATGGCGGGCGTGTCGTATCCCGACAATGCGCTCGTCCCGCTCGAGGACCTTCGCTATCTCACGATTCCCTACATCGACTTCAGCGGCGAGGAACGCCTCGGCGAGATGGTATGCAACAAGTTGATCGCCAAAGACCTGGTCGATATCTTCAGGGAACTTTATCGGGCGCGCTATCGGATTGCCAGCATCAGGCTGGTGGATGACTTCCAGGCCGACGACGACCGCTCGATGGCGGCAAACAACACCTCCTGCTTCAACTACCGCGCGGCTCTGCACTCCAAGAAGCTCTCTGCCCACGCAAGGGGACTTGCCGTGGACGTCAATCCCCTCCAGAATCCATATGTGAAGGGTGGCGAGGTGCGTCCGGCCGGGGGGAGGCGCTATGCGGACCGCAAGCGCAACTTCGCCCACAAGATCACCCGCGACGACCTCTGCTGCAAGCTCTTCATCTCAAGGGGCTTCACCTGGGGCGGCTCCTGGCGCTCGCTCAAGGATTACCAGCACTTCGAGAAGAAGTGAGCCGTGCGCCCGCGGCGCCTGCGTGGATTTCCCTTGATTTCTTTGTCGCGGGCTCTTGACATCCGGTGCGTTTCTTTGTATATTTGCGGATACAAAGAACGTTGACATCATGTGCAGAGAGATTGTGGCGGGAGATTTCCGGTGGGTTGCCGTCGCCCTTCTGGCGGCCTTCATTCTATTTTCATCATCATATGCATGCGTTGGACAGGACCTGCCCGACCTTTTGGCGTCGTATCTGGAGAATGCCTCGCTTGAGGGCGCCTCGGCTGAGGAGCTGGCCGACCGTTGCGGCGAACTTGCGGGCAAGAGGCTCAGCCTCAATGTGATGACGCGGCGTCAGCTGGAGCAGTGCCTCATCTTCAATGACTTTCAGATAGAAAGCCTCCTGGAGTATCGCAAGGAGTATGGTGAGGTCCTGTCGGTGACGGAGCTCTCTCTTGTCGACGGGTTCGGGCCGCAGTTCGCCGCCCTGTGTGCCGAAATCTTCACCCTTGAGCGGGCGGAGGCGCTCGGAGCAGCACCGCGCCATCGCGTCGTGCGGCAGGAGGCTGTGGCGCAGCTGCAGGGAAAGAATGCCGCGGAAGGGCTGTCGTGGCGCGGCAGGTATTCCTTCGACTGGGCGGGAACGGTCGATGCCGGGCTCACCTTCGACAGCGACGCGGGTGAGACGCTCTCCCCATGCCACCTTCCGGATTTCACCTCCGGATATGTCAGATGGCAGGGAAGGGGAGTGGTTCGCTCTGCAATTGTCGGGGACTATGCCGTGCGGTGCGGGCAGGGGCTCGTCCTGTGGCAAAGCTTCGCCTTCCAGGCGTTCGGCACCCCGTCGTCACTCTCCCGTCGGGGCAACGGCGCGCAGCCCTATACCTCGGCGACTGAGTCGGGCTTCTTCAGGGGCGCGGCGGCAGAGCTGGCGCTGGGACCGGTCTCGCTCACCACCTTCGTCTCGGCCGCGCCCGTCGATGCCAGGATTGTTGCCGATACCGCCTACACGTCGATTGCCGACGATGGATACCATCGCACCGAAGCCGAGAAGGCGAAGCGCCATTCCATGCACGAATATGCGGCAGGCGCAGCCGCGAACGTGCGGTTCGGCAGCTGGCGTTTCGGACTCACGGCGGCCGGCTATGCCTATGACAAGCACAACGCGCGCCCCGTCAAGGAATACAACCGGCTTCAGATGTACGACGGGCTGTGGGGCAACGTGGGGGCGGACTTCTATGGCTCGGCAGGCGATTTCCGCTTCTTCGGGGAGGCGGCGTTCGATTTCGGGGGAATGTTCGCCACCCTTGCGGGCGTCATATGGCGTCCGGTCTACGGGTTCGAGGCGGCACTGCGGGGAAGATACTACCCGCCGCAGTACATCGCGACGCACGCCTCGGCCCCCGGCACGCTTTCCAGCTGCAGCAACCAGACCGGGCTGACCTTCGCGCTGCTCTGGCGGCCGTCCGGGGGGTGGGACATCTCGGCCGATGCCGACTTCTGCCATTGTCCGTGGGTGCGCTACGGCATCCCGACCGCCTCGTGGTCGCTCAAGACGCTTGTCAAGGTGGTGAAGAGCTTCGACAACGGCGCTGCCGTGACACTGCAGGGGCGGTGCAACGCCGGCACCGGCGATTTGACCCGCATCAAGGGGCGGCTCCATGCGGCGCTGCCGCTGTCGGCAAGCTGGAAGGTCTCCCTCCGCGCAGAGCTGCAGACGGGTGGCGCGGGCGGTTACGCGGAGTGCGGCTGGCGGTCGCGAGACGGCCGCTTCGACGTGGCCGCGCGCTTCACGGCCTTCTCCACGGACGGCTGGGACTCGAGGCTGTGCTTCTACGAGCGCGGGCTTCCCAGAAGCTTCCCGATGGGCACCTACAGCGGAAAAGGAACGGGAGCATATCTCATCGTGAAATATGCTCCCGTAAAGTGGATGGATCTCTGGGTCAGAGGTTCCGAGAAGAGTTACGCCTTCTTGATGCGTATCTTCATCCCGGGATAGATCTTGCTGTTCGTCGTAAGGTTGTTGCTCTTGAGAAGGGTGTTGAGCGAGACGCCGTTGCGCTTGGCGATGGACGTGAGGGTGTCGCCCTTCTTGATGGTGTACATCACGTAGTCACCGCCCGAGTTGGAAGATGATGCCGGCTTCGCCGTGGTCGTGCCAGCCGATGACGAGCTGCCGGAAGATGACGAAGACGCCGAAGCCGTGGTGCCGCCGCCGGCGCTGCCGTAGATGGCAAGCTTCTGGCCGATCTGGATGGTGTTGCTGCGCAGGTGGTTCCATTTCTTGATGTTGGACACCGTGGTGTTGTACTTGCGGGCAAGGCTGCCGAGCGATTCGCCCCTCTTGACCTTGTGTATGATGCGTTCAGGATTGCTGCTTGCGACGTTTCCGCTCTCGATCTTCTCGATCTCCACCTTGTTGAAGAAGATGCTGTCCTTGTAGGCGTAGATCTCATCCTCCTTGTCGACGAAGGCCATCGTGTAGTTGTGGGGGAGCCTGAGCACATACTCGCGTTCGGTGCCGGGGATGATGTCGTGCAGATACTGCGGGTTGATGTCGCGCAGGGCCTCGACGCTGATGCCGATGTTGTCGGCGATCTGCTGGAAATGGAGCATCTTGTTGACGTGGATGGTGTCGACGTGCGCGGGGAGAGAGATGGGCTTGATGCTCATTCCGTGCTCGGGATAGTACTGCAGCATGTAGAGGGCCGCAATGAAGATGGGCACGTAACCTCTGGTCTCGCGAGGCAGGTATTCATAGATTCCCCAGAAGTCGGTCTTGCCTCCGGAACGGCGGATGGCCTTGCTGACATTGCCCAGGCCGCAGTTGTAGGAAGCGATGGCCAGCGACCAGTCGCCGAACACCATGTATGAGTCCCTGAGGTACTTCGCAGCGGCGCGGCAGGACTCCACCGGGTCGAAACGCTCGTCGACGAACGAGGTCATCTGCAGTCCGTACTGCTTTGCCGTGACATACATGAACTGCCACATGCCTTTCGCCTTTGCCCGTGAGACGGCCTTGGGGTTGAATGCCGATTCGATCATCGCCATTGCCTTGAGCTCCTTCGGCAGTCCGTACTCGTCGAAAATCTCCTCGAATATCGGGAGGTAGTAGGTGCTGAGCGAAATCACCTTCTGCGTCGTGAGCGGGATCTTCTCGGTGTAGCGTATGATGCTGTTCTTCACATAGCGGTTGAAGGTGAGCGGGATGAACGAGTTCATCTTCTCCAGCCTCGCAATGTATACCGAGTCGGGAATGACGGAGGTCAGGGTGTCCCGGTCGATGCTTTCTGGATTGATCTCGTTGGCATCCATGTTCTTTTGGATGTAATAGATGCTCAGCAGCGAATCGATGCTCTCGGGAGTGTATTCGTTCTCGTCGACGAATTCCTGGTAGTCGACGATCTCCTCGGCGGGAGTGTCCTCGGCGGCAGCGGCTGCCTCGGAAATGATCTGGAATGCCAGGCTGAGGGAGTCATAGGCTCTCTGCAGCGAGTCGATGCGCGTCGTGAGCTCCTCCACGGTCGGTCTCTTCTTTTTCTGCGCCTGTGCCTGTGAAGGAATGAGGAATGCTGTCAGGAGCAGCAGAGTCAGCAGTTGTAATCTGATCTTCATAAATAATCTGTCTGTAACTTTCGGTGTCGTGTGTGGTGTAGTGTGTGTGGTGTCAGAATTCAAGTCTCATCTGCAACCCGAACGAGGGTGGCATCATGGTGTTGGCGGCCAGGTTCGGCATGATCGGGCTGATCACGGCAGGCTCGATGTTGAGCCTTGCGTCGGCCAGGTTGTCGTTCACCTCGAAGTCGGCCATGTAGGCGAAGACATTCGCATCGATGATGTTGAGGGCGTAGACCGCTATGATCGATATCACGGAATAGTCCCTGTATCGCCGATAGATGTCCTTGTACCACTCTGCCTGGTTCTGCGTGATTCCGCCGGTGTATCCGCTCTTCGGATCGCTGGCCATGATGTAGATGTATTTGAATCGCTGATACTGCATGTTGTTGAGGTGGAGGAAATAGCCGCAGGCGGTCAGTCCTCCCACCCAGATGGGAATCTTCCACCAGTCGCCGTTGTATGCCTGGCCAAGGCCAGGAAGCAACGCCGAGTAGAGGGTGGACTTGCCCGGCACGGGCTTGCGGAAGTCCGTCTCGTAGCAGACCACGCCGTCCAGGAGCGAGCCCCAGTATACAAGTCCCGCGCCGGCATATCCCAGCATGCGGTAGGTCTTGTACCTGCTCTCTCCCGTCTCCTGGTAGAGCTGGTTGAAATGAAGTCCTGCACCTACGCCGGCTCCGATGCCTGCATATATCACAGGAATCTTCCACCAGTCGCGGTTGTAGACCTGCTCGAGTCCGGGTACCAGCAGGCCGCCCAGGAAGAAATATCCGGGGCGCAAGGTGTCCTGACGGGTGTAGCCGCGCCAGAATGCCTTGAACGAGAATCCGTTGAGGCTGTCTACGGGGACTTCTGCTCCATCGGTGTTCGTGGTCGAAGTGGTCTGCGCTCCCGGAGGGGCGGCCATGTTTCCGATGCTGTTGCCCGTGTTTGTGTTCCTGAACTGGGCGTTCACCTGGAAACACAACAGCGGGCAGAGGACCGCGAACAGCAATGCTATTGTTCTTTTGTGCACTTGAGTCACCTTGTCTTAAATCTTTTTGCGTTCGATGACCTTGAGGAACTTCTCCATCTGGTCAAGGCTCTTGAAGCGGACCGTCATCACGCTGCCGCCACGTGCGGTGCGGCGGATGGCGACCTTGTTGTCGGCATATTTGCCGACGATTTCCGCGAGGCGGCTGCAGCTCTCCGGAAGTTCATCCTTCACGGGCTCGGGTTCTTGTTCCCGCCCGGCCTTCTCGGCCATCCTGCGGACCTTCTCCTCGGCCTGGCGGACCGAGAGGTCGGCTTCGATGATCTGGGCGCAGAGCGCAAGCTGCTTCTCCTCGTCCTCCACGGAAAGGAGAGCCTTGGCGTGTCCTGCACTAATCTTGCCAATCTTTATCGCCTTCTGGATTTCCACGGGAAGTTTGAGGAGCCTCAGGTAGTTCGTCACGGTCGCCCTCTTCTTGCCGACGCGGCGCGCCATGTCCTCCTGAGTGAGGTTGCATTCGCTGATGAGGCGCTGGAAGCTCATGGCCGTCTCTATGGGGTCGAGGTTCTCCCTCTGGATGTTTTCCACGATGGCCATCTCGAGCATTGCCTGGTCGTCAGCCTTGCGGATGTATGCCGGCACGGTCTTGAGGCCGGCGGCCTTGGCTGCGCGGAAGCGGCGTTCGCCGCTGATTATCTGGTAGTGGCCGGCCGATACCTGCCTCAGCGTGAGCGGCTGGATGATGCCGAGCGTGCGTATGGATTCCGCAAGTTCCGCGAGCGCCTCGTCGTCGAAGCTTTCGCGCGGCTGATACGGGTTGGGTTCTATCTGTCTGAGGGGAATGGCCGACACGATTGCCGGATTTTCGCCGGGAGGCATGATGACGGCGCCGCCGATCATCTCCTTGGAGTCGCCAAGGATGGCTCCCAGTCCCTTGCCGAGTGCTGATCTCTTTGCCATCGTCAGTTCTTTTTGATGATTTCCCTTGCCAGGTTGAGGTAGTTGACCGCTCCGGACGACGATGCGTCATAGAGGATGGCCGGCTTGCCGTATGAAGGCGCCTCGCTCAGGCGGATGTTTCGTGTGATGACCGTCTCGAACACCTTGTCGTTGAACAGGCCGCGGACCTCCTCGATGACCTGGTTGTGGAGCCTCAGTCGGCTGTCGAACATGGTGAAGAGGAATCCTTCCACCTCGAGCGAGGAGTTGAGCCTGGTCTGGACGATCTTGATGGTGTTCAGCAGCTTGCCGAGTCCTTCCAGCGCGAAGTATTCGGGCTGTACGGGAATGATGACCGAGTCCGCCGCCGTCAGCGCGTTGATTGTGATCAGGCCGAGTGACGGGGCGCAGTCGATGATGATGTATTCGAACTCCTCCCTGACTGACGCGAGGGCCTTGCGAAGGATGAATTCGCGTTCTTCAAGGTTGATCATCTCCACCTCGGCGCCGACGAGGTCGATGTGGGAGGTGATGGCCTTGAGGTATTCGAGTTCGGTGTCGAGTATCGTGTCCTCGACCTTCCGGCTGCCTATGAGCAGCTCGTAGAGGGTGTTCTGCTCGCCGGAGTTGGGGTCGAAGTTGAGTCCTGATGTGGTGTTTGCCTGCGGGTCGGCATCGATGACGAGCGTCTTGTGTTCGAGCACGGCGAGCGATGCCGCGAGGTTGATCGCGGTCGTTGTCTTGCCGACTCCGCCTTTCTGGTTGGCTATAGCAATAATTTTTCCCATTATTGTCGACATGAAGTTTAACTCACAAAGTTAGACAAAAACTTTGAAATACTCAATCAAGAAGCTGTTTTGATTAGTTGAACGAAAATATTCACGGGTTGTCTTTGAGCGGATTTTTTGCTGATCCGATGGAGCAATGCAGGTGCATTGTGACTGAGAAGCAGTGAATAATGGGCCAAATACGGACATGAAGATTGAAGTTGAACAATCCAAATAAGCTTTTCCGGTCCATATGGATGCATTTATCCTTAATGTGGATAACGAATTGCCAAAATAATGATACCTTTGCAAATTGTTATCTGTACCATGAAGGATTGGAAAGTCATCATCAGCAGCCTCTCTGGCGGAGGTAAGGCTCGCAAGGAGTGGCCTGCCGTCGCGCGTCTCCTCAAGAAGAAGGGCATCTCCTTCTCCGAATCGTTCACCGACCACCAATACCACGCCATCGAGCTGGCGCGGGAGGCCGTCCTCGCAGGTTACCGCAAGATCATGGCGGTAGGCGGTGACGGGGCCATCCACGAGATTCTCAACGGCATTTTCCAGCAGAGCGAGGTGCCGACCGAAGAAATCACCCTTGCCATCATTCCAGTGGGCTCCGGCAACGACTGGTCCCGCCTGCACGAGATTCCGAAGAGCCACGAGAAGGCTGTCGAGGTGATAGCGCGCAACAAGGTCGTGAGCCAGGACGTGGCCCGGGTCGATTCGGTCATGGACGGGCAGCCATACTGCCGCTACATGATGAACATCGGCGGACTCGGGTTCGACGCGCAGGTCTGCCATGACTATGACATCGCCAAGTCCAAGGGCAGGACGGGCGACGTGCAGTATTTCAACTGCCTGATGAAGGGGTTCATCTGGTACAGGAACCGCAACTTCACCATCTACGCCGACGACGAGCTCTTTTATGAGGGTCCGGCGCTTTCGGTCGCCCTGGGCATCGGAAAGTACTGCGGGGGCGGCATGATGCAGACTCCCGGTGCGGTGTTCGACGACGGCCTGATAGACATCACGGTGACCGGCCGCCTCTCGAAGCTCAAGTTCATCGGCAAGGTCAAGGACCTCTACAAGGGCACCATCTACAACATCAAGGAGGTCGTCCACACCCGCGCAAGGCAATACAGGATCCTCTCGAAGCCCGACTGCTATGTCGAGGTCGACGGAGAGGCCGTGGGCTTCAGCCCGATCACGGTCCAGGTGGTCCCTGCCGCGGTGAAGGTGGTCACCAACATCGACTGACATCCCTTCTTTGCCCGGCGGTTTGCATATTGCCGGAATATTGTGTATATTTGTTAGATTAACGTAACCGTATAATCCGACAAATACACGATATGAAACGCATCTTCCTGACATTCATCCTTCTTTCATTCCTGTTGCCGGCATCCGCGCAGTGGCGTCCGGCAGGCGACAGGATCCAGACCCGCTGGGCTCAGCAGGTGGATCCTTCCTGTCCGCTTCCCGAATATCCGAGACCTCTGATGGTCCGCGAGAGCTGGCAGAATCTCAACGGCCTCTGGCAATACGCGATCGTCGGCCGCGGCGAGGCGCCCTCCGCATGGCAGGGCGGCATTCTCGTCCCGTTCGCCGTCGAATCCTCCCTCTCCGGAGTGGGCAGGACGGTCGGTGCCGATTCCGAACTCTGGTACTCCCGCAGCTTCACCGTCCCTTCGAAATGGGCCGGCAAGCGCGTCGTGCTGCATTTCGGTGCAGTCGACTGGCAGGCCGACGTTTGGGTCAACGACGTCAAGGTGGGAAGCCACACCGGAGGCTACACCCCCTTCTCGTTCGATGTGACCGAGGCTCTCGTGAAGGGTGAGAACAGCCTGAAGGTCCGTGTCTGGGACCCTTCCGACGAGGGGATCCAGCCGCGCGGAAAGCAGGTTGCCAAGCCGAGGAGCATATGGTACACCAGCGTCACGGGCATCTGGCAGACCGTCTGGATGGAGCCCGTGCCCGAGTCGCACATAGTGAATGTGGCCACCACGCCGGACCTTGACCGCGGCTGCTTCGTGGTGGAGACCTCCACCGTCGGCGGCGGCATCGTCGAGGTGAAGGTGCTCTCCGGCGGCAATGTCGTTTCCACGGCACGCGCGCTGGGCGGCCAGAAGGCGGAGGTGGCAGTCGCCGACGCGCACCTCTGGAGCCCGGACGACCCGTTCCTATACGACCTGGAGATCTCCCTCGTGCAGAACGGCCGCACCGTGGACTGTGTCAGGAGCTATGCGGCCATGCGCAAGATATCCTGCGCAAGGGATGCCGCGGGCATCCTGCGCATGCGGCTCAACGGCAAGGACCTCTTCCAGTATGGCCCGCTCGACCAGGGCTGGTGGCCTGACGGTCTCTACACCGCACCGACGGACGAGGCCCTGGCGTTCGATATCGAGCAGACCAAGGCGTTCGGGTTCAACATGATACGCAAGCATGTAAAGGTGGAGCCGGCGCGCTGGTACTATCACTGCGACCGCCTCGGAATGCTCGTATGGCAGGACATGCCGAGCGGCGAGCACTTCACCGACTGGACGATGACCAACTATTGGAGCGGTGCCGAGCGCACCCGCAGCGCCTCGTCGGAGGCAACCTACCGCAAGGAATGGAGCGAGATAATGGACTTCCTCCATTCGAACCCGTGCATCGTGGTCTGGGTGCCCTTCAATGAGGGCTGGGGCCAGTTCAAGACGGCGGAGATCGCCGAATGGACAAAGGACCGCGACCCGTCGAGGCTTGTCAACCCGGCGAGCGGCGGCAACCATTTCCTCGGAGTGGGAGACATCCTCGACCTTCACCACTATCCCGATCCGCAGATGTATCTCTACGATGCGAAGCGCGTGACGGTGCTCGGTGAGTACGGCGGCATCGGCTGGCCGATCGAGGGCCATCTCTGGGAGACCGGGCGCAACTGGGGCTACATCAAGTTCAACAGTGCCGCCGAGCTGACCGACGAATATGTAAAATATGCGGAAATGCTCTACGGGATGGTGTCCCGCGGCTTCTCCGCCGCAATCTATACCCAGACGACCGACGTCGAGATCGAAGTGAACGGCCTGATGACCTACGACAGGGAGATAGTCAAGCCGGACGTCGGACGCATCCGTGAAATCAATACGAGAATAGTCAAATCTTTGGACAAATGAAAAAGGGAAAAATGACATTGGTCGCGCTGGCAATCGCGCTTGCGATGCCGGTGCTCTGCAGCGCGCAGCAGGGCGCTCCGCGCCGCGTTATGACTATGGAGGAGGCGGTGCTCGGCACCGGTCTCCAGTTGGGCAACATGTTCGTCGGCTGGAGCGACGAGGCCGACACCTTCCAGTATGAGAAGGAGGGCGTCCTTTGGAAGGTGAACGTCCGCAGCGGCGACACCACTCAGGTCAACATCCGCCCGAAACCGAAGGTCAAGCCACCGCAGCCCGGCGAGGAACGCCATAGGGGCAACGACGTCTATGCAAAGGGCAACAATGTATTCTTCAAGGACATGGGCGGTACGGAACACCCCATCACCTCGTTCCTCGACAAGAACATCGTCTGCGGACAGAGCGTGAGCCGCAACGAGTTCGGCATAGACGGGGGCATATTCATGTCGCCGGACAGCACCCGCGTGGCATTCTACCTGAAGGACGAGAGCAAGGTCACTTCATTCCCGCTTCTCGACATCACCACCCGCACCGGCACCCTCGAGCAGATAAAGTACCCGATGAACGGCATGGCTTCCGAGAAGGTGAGGGTGGGCGTCCACGACATGCTCCTGGGCACCACCATCTGGCTCAAGGTGGACGATTTCGACGAGGAGCGCTACCTGACCAACGTCACCTGGGGACCTGACAACGAGACCCTCTACATCCAGGTGCTCGACAGGGCGCAGAAGCACATGCACCTCAACTCATATTCGGCGAAGAGCGGCGAACTGATAAGGACGATCCTCACCGAGGAGAACGACCGTTTCGTCGAGCCGCAGAATCCCCTTCACTTCATCGAGGGCGAGGACGGCCAGTTCATCTACACGACCGACAACCGCGACGGCTACAAGAACCTCTACGTGTGTTCGACCACCGGCGCCTTCGCACCGAAGCGCCTGACCGCAGTCGACGCCGACGTGGAGTATCTCTGCCAGAGGGGTCGCGACATATTCTACTACTCCTCACAGGTCTCGCCCGTCGAGCGCCATCTCTTCAAGGTGGACCTCAAGAAGGGGAAGAGCGTGCGGCTGACGCCGGACGAGGGATGGCACAACTGCCAGGTCAGCGCCGACGGCAAGTACTTCATCGACAGCTATACGTCACTCGACGTTCCGCGCGTGATCCGCTGGTTCTCTGTTGACGGCAAGAAGAGCGGCGACATCTACGTTGCACCGGAGGCGAACAGCCTCCTTACGGAGTGCCGCATCGAGATGGGCACCGTCAAGAGCGCCGACGGCAAGTATGACAACCACTACGGCATCGTCTACCCGCTGGACTTCGACCCGTCGAAGAAATATCCTGTCATCCTCTATGTCTACGGGGGTCCCCATTCACAGATGATTTCCGACCGCTTCATGGGCGGAATGAGCCGTTGGGATGTGCTCATGGCGCAGAAGGGCTACGTGGTGTTCACCATGGACAACCGCGGCACGCTCTACCACGGTGCCGAATATGAGAAGGCGATCCACCGTCAGTGCGGAAAGGCGGAGATGGAGGACCAGATGGAGGGCATGAAGTGGCTCATGTCGCATGACTGGGTCGACAAGGACCGCATCGGCGTCCACGGATGGAGCTACGGCGGCTTCATGACCATTTCTCTCATGGTCAACTATCCGGAGGTCTTCAAGGTGGGAGTCGCCGGAGGTCCCGTCATCGACTGGCGCTGGTACGAGATAATGTACGGCGAGCGCTACATGGAGACCGAGGAGACCAATCCCGAAGGGTTCGCCTCGACAAGCCTCATCCCGCGCGCGAAGGACCTGAAGGGCAAGCTGCTCATCTGCCAGGGCGCCATCGACAAGACCGTCGTCTGGCAGCACAGCCTCAATTTCGTGGAGGCGTGCATCAAGGAGGGTGTCCAGGTCGACTATTTCCCGTACCCGACGCACGAGCACAACGTACGCGGACGTGACCGCGTGCACCTGATGCAGAAGGTCACCGACTACTTCGAAGACTACCTCAAATGAAACGCATACTGACAATGGTCACGGTCCTGCTCCTGATGGGAGCAGGTTCTGTTTCCGCCCAGGACTGGGCGGGCCTCGGGCGGTATCATGATGCCGCGCAGGCGCTTTCCGCTCGCAAGTGCGGACCGGTGGTGTTCATGGGCAATTCCATAACCGAGCTCTGGCCGATGAGGCATCCGGACTATTTCCTTTCGAACGGCTTCATCTGCCGTGGCATCAGCGGCCAGACCACGCCGCAGATGCTCATCCGCTTCCGTGACGAGGTCGTCAACGCCGGGGCGCGCACCGTGGTCATCCTTGCCGGCACCAACGACGTGGCGGGCAACACCGGTCCCGCGACCCGCGAGATGATCCTCGACAACATCGCGAGCATGTGCGACATTGCGCTCGGCAACGGCATCAGGCCGGTGCTCTGCTCAGTGCTGCCCGCGCACGCATACGGCTGGAAGGGGGGAAGGGACAAGCATCCGGAGGTGGAGATTCCGCTGTTGAACGAGATGCTGCGCGACTTTGCCGCGAAAAGGCACATCACATACGTCGATTTCTTCAACGAGATGGTCGACGACGACCCTGACAACCTGAACGGGCTTCCGGCCAGGTATTCCTATGACGGCGTGCACCCTACGCTCGAGGGCTACCTCGTGATGGAATCGATTCTCGACAAGGCCCTGTCCCGCGAGAAGAAGGAATACCGCCGCGGCAACGGCGCGAACCTCCGCCTGATGAGCTACAACGTGCGCAACTGCAAGGGAATGGACGGCAATGTCAACTACAGGCGCGTGGCCGCCGTCATCAGCGACTGCTGCCCCGATGTGGTGGCCGTCCAGGAGCTGGACAGCTGTGCCACCCGTCATGACGGCAAATATGTCCTGGGCGAGCTTGCTCGCTGCACCGGGCTGAAGGCGACATATGCGCCGGCAATCGATTTCCAGGGCGGCAAATACGGCGTGGGCATCCTGAGCCGCGAGGAACCTATCTCCGTCAGGACCGTGCCCCTGCCGGGCCGCGAGGAGGAGAGGGTGCTGCTGGTGGCGGAATTCGAAAAGTTCTGTTTCTGCTGCACGCACCTCTCGCTTACCGAAAAGGACCGTATCGCCTCGGTCGACATCATACGCCGCGAGACTGCCGGCGCCGACAAGCCCGTCTTCATTGCCGGAGACTGGAACGACACGCCGGATTCCGAGTTCCTGCGCCTGATGGGCGAGAACTTCACCCTCCTGGGCGACGTATCTGCCCCGACATTTCCCTCCGACAACCCCGACAGGACGATCGACTTCATCGCGGTGTCGAACGGCGATGCGGCCCGCTGCAAGGTCGTCGACTCATATGTTCCGCATTCGACGCTGGCCTCGGACCATCGGCCCGTGGTGTGCGGCATTTTGATGCGTGAGGGGAGAGGTCGTTGACAACTAAAGCTTTTTTTCGTAACTTAGCAGATTGTGAAAATATCAAAACAACCATAACATCATGAAAGATTCAGCATTCGTATTCCCCGTTCCGGCAAACGAGCCGGTTCTCGCATACAAGGAGGGTTCTCCTGAACGCATCGCCCTTGAGGCGGAACTCAAACGCCAGAGCTCCATCGAAATCGAGATTCCTCTGATCATCGGAGGCAAGGAGGTCCGCACGGGCGACACCGGCAAGGTGGTGATGCCCCACGACCACCATCACGTGCTCGCCACCTACCACAAGGCTGGTCCGGCAGAGGTCAAGATGGCCATTGACGCTGCGATGGCAGCCCACAAGCAGTGGTCCGAGACCGATTGGACGGTGCGCGCATCCATCCTGATGAAGGCGGCTGAACTCATCTCCACCAAATACCGCGCGCTGATGAACGCTGCGGCAATGCTCGGACAGAGCAAGAACTTCTACCAGGCGGAGATCGACTCCACCTGCGAGCTCGTCGACTTCCTGCGCTACAATGCTGCATACGCATCCAAGATATACGGCTTCCAGCCGAAGCAGACAAAGGGCCAGATCAACAGCGTCGAATACCGCGCGCTCGAAGGCTTCGTCTTCGCGCTGACCCCGTTCAACTTCACCTCCATCGCTTCCAACCTCAACATGTCACCGGTGCTGATGGGCAACACCACCGTCTGGAAACCTTCCACGACGGCCATCCTGTCGAACTACTATCTGATGAAGATCTACAAGGAAGCTGGCCTTCCCGACGGCGTGGTCAACTTCATCCCCGGCAAGGGCTCGGTCATCGGCAAGGAGATCTTCGCATCGAAGCATCTTGCAGGCGTCCACTTCACCGGCTCGTCGGCAACCTTCAACACCCTCTGGAAGCAGGTTGCAGAGAATCTGGAGAACTATGTCAGCTACCCGCGCCTCGTAGGCGAGACCGGAGGCAAGGACTTCATCTTCGTCCATCCTTCGGCAACGGTCCAGGAGGTCGCCACGGCAGCTTTCTGCGGCGCCTTCGAATATCAGGGACAGAAGTGTTCCGCGGCGTCGAGGATGTACATCCCGAAGTCGCTCTGGCCTGACGTGCTTGCAGTGATGAAGAAATTCGCCGCCGAGGTCAAGATGGGCGACGTCCAGGATCCCGAGAACTTCATCAACGCCGTCATCGACGAGGTTTCGTTCGACAACATCGCATCCAACATCGAATATGCGCGCAAGTCTCCCGACGCCGAGATCGCGATGGGCGGCAAGTGCGACAAGAGCGTAGGCTATTTCGTCGAACCTACGGTCATAGTCACCACCGACCCTCACTTCAAGACCATGAAGGAGGAGATCTTCGGTCCCGTGCTCACCGTGTTCCCATATGACGACGACAAGGTGGACGAGGCTGTCGAACTCTGCGACACCACCTCTCCCTACGGCCTTACCGGAGCCGTTTTCGGACAGGACCGCATGGCAGTCCAGTCGATCGCCGACCGCTTGCGCTATGCTGCCGGCAACTTCTACATCAACGACAAGCCGACGGGCGCCGTCGTGGGCCTGCAGCCGTTCGGCGGCAGCCGCGCTTCCGGCACCAACGACAAGGCGGGCGGAGAGTTCAACCTCATCCGCTGGTCGATTCCTCGCGCGATCAAGGAGACTCTCGTCCCTGCGACCGACTACCACTATCCTTACATGAAGAAGTAGCCGATGGAATTCATAAAGACGGAAATTGAAGGCCCCGTGATCATCGAACCCCGCGTGTTCGGTGACCACAGGGGCTATTTCTTTGAATCATACTCCCGTCGCGAGTTCGAGGAGGCGGTGGGGAAGGTCGATTTCGTGCAGGACAACGAGTCGTTCTCCGCAAGGAAGGGCGTGCTTCGCGGCATGCATTTCCAGAAGGGCGAATTCGCGCAGGCGAAGCTCCTCAGGGTGGTGCGCGGCAAGGTGCTCGACGTCGCGGTCGACATCCGTCCCGGCTCCCCCACATGGGGCAAGCACGTCAAGGTGGAGCTGAGCGGTGAGAACAAGCGACAGTTCTTCATCCCGCGCGGCTTCGCGCACGGCTTTCTCGTGCTGGAGGACGACACCATCTTCCAGTACAAGTGCGACAACTTCTACGCCCCCCAGTCCGAGGGGTCGTTCATCTGGAACGATCCGACCGCGGCCATTGACTGGGGCGTCTCTCCGGATGAGGTCATACTGTCGGCAAAGGATGCGGCGGCGCCGCTGCTGACCAGGTGATCAGGCTTTCTTGAGTCTTTCGAGGCAATCCTTCAGCGAAACGGACCACCACGGCGTCTCCACGCCGAAGGTGTCGCGTATCTTGTCCTTGTCCAGGACGGAGTAGGCGGGACGTGCCACCTTCGAGGGATATTCGGCGGTCGTCAGCGGGTTGACCCTGCAGTCGAGGCCGGCGTATGCCATCGTGGCCGCGGCCAGGTCGAACCATGTGCAGCTGCCCTCGTCGGTGAAGTGGAATACCTCTCCGCGCATGGAGCCGATCTGCGGCACGGCCTTGAGGATGGCCTTGGCCAGGTCCTTGGCATAGGTTGGCGTACCCCACTGGTCCGCCACCACGCCGATCTCCTCCTTCTGCTCCCCGAGGCGGAGCATCGTCTTGACGAAGTTCTTGCCGAACGGTGAATAGAGCCACGCCGTGCGGATGATGATGCCGCGGCAGCCGATGCGGCGGATGGCCAGCTCGCTGCGGCGCTTGCTCAGGCCGTACACTGACGTCGGGCAGCAGGGCGAGCTTTCGCGGTACGTGCCCCTCTTGCGGGTGCCGTCGAAGACGTAGTCGGTCGATATGTGAACCAATGCGGCATCCACGGCCTTGGCCGCCCTTGCGAGGTTGCGGGGGCCTTCGACGTTGATCTTCATGCAGAGTTCCGCATTGTCCTCCGCCGCGTCGACGTTGGTGTATGCGGCGCAGTTGATGATGACCCCGACGTTGCGCGACGCGACGAAGTCCGCCACCTGTGCGGCGTTGCAGATGTCCAGCGCCTCGATGCCGTCAGATGCGGCCACGTCGGTGAAAATGTAGCTCTTCCTGCCCTTGGCAAGGAGCCTCAGTTCGGTGCCCAGCTGACCGCAGGCGCCTGTCACCAGTGTATATTTCATAGCTTTTGACTAGTTGCGATGCTTTTGGTATTCCAAGTTGGCCGCAAGTTAGTGATTTTAGTCGAAGATTTTCTATATTTGCAGATTAAAGTTCACACCGCATTATTTGTCTCCGCAAGGGAGCATCTGACACATTTTATGGATTACAACACACAGAGGGAAAAGCTCGTGATGCCCGAGTACGGCCGTCACGTGCAGAACATGATAGAACAGGTCAAGCAGATAGAGGACCGCGACAAGCGCAACGAGCAGATCCGCGCGGTCGTGCAGGTGATGGGTGCCCTCAACCCGCAGAAGAACGACCTTAACGACTTCAAGCACAAGCTTTGGGACCACATGCAGATCATCGCCGACTACGACATCGACGTCGATGCTCCGTATCCGGTGCCCGAGCGAAAGGACATCGAGCAGAAGCCGGAGCCGATTGCGCTCACTTCCACCCCGATAAAGGCCGCTTGCTACGGACGCAACATCGAGAACATGATCAACCTGATCGCCACCCGCGAGGATGATGACGACAAGAAGGAGATGATCCGGATGCTCGCCCTCTACATGCGCCAGCAGTACCTCATCTGGAACAAGGATTCGGTCGCTGAGGAGACCATCTTCTCCGACATCGAGAAGCTCTCGGGCGGCAAGCTGAAAGTGCCTTCAGATGTACACCTGAGCTCGATATCCGGTGACGTTTCCTTCACCAAGCCGGGCATCATGGGGCAGAATCCCGACAACAGCGGCAAGACCGGCTTCAAGCGCAAGAACAGGAAGCGCAGCCACGGCAACCGCCCGCGGTAGCGCCTTTCCCACCACACATCACACACCACCACACGCAAATCAGATCAATTCATACGACAAATGGCAGCATCGAAGGGAAAAAGCAAGAGCGGAAAGGGCAAGGCGGCCAAATCCGGCAAGGGCTCGCGCAGCGGCAAGACGGCGGCAAAGCGCAGGAAGGGCGGTGAACCGTCCCAGAACGCCCGCCTGGCAAGGCTCATAACGGGCATGGTATTCGCCATAGTGGCGATCTACACGCTCGTAGTGTTGATATCATACATTTTCACCTGGACAAGGGACCAGAGCCTCATCACGAACGCATCGATGATGGACTCCGACGTGATTGCATGGAACAGCGGCGGAAAACTTGGCTTCCTCTGGGCTGACTTCCTCGTTTCCAAGCTTTTCGGACTCGGTGCCTTCACGGTGCCGTTCTTCCTTGGCGCCATCGCGGTGCACTGCTTCCGCATCCGCCGGGTGAATCTCCTCAGGGTGTTCATCCTCTCCCTCTTCGGAGCCGTGATATTCTCGGTATTCTTCGCATACCTGTTCCGCGTCATCGGGTTCGGCCCCAAGCTGGCCTTCGGTGCAGGCGGTTCATACGGCAACTTCTCTTCGGAGTGGCTGTGCAACATGCTTGGCGAGTTCGGAGCCGGCTGCGTGATTTTCGTTGCTCTGCTGCTCTGGATATTCTTCCTCAGCAGGAAGGTGGCCATCTGGTTCGACGACCTGCTCTACAACACTTCCCACCGTCCCGAGAAGGTCGATGCCGACTATGACCCCGACGACTATCCTGTCGAGATCACCGACGGCGAGGACAGCCCCGATCTCACGGGCCTGGAAGGTGACGGCGGCTTGGACGACGATGCCGACGAGATTCCGCTTCCGCTCGTAGCGACCATGGAAGCGGACCAGGATGATTCTGAAATTGATGATGACAGTGGCGATGATGAAGACGATCCAGTCCCTTCGGACCGCAGGCCGGAACCCGAGAACGACGATGACGACATTTCTGCCGACAACGTTGAGATTACCGTCGAGGAGAGTGAGAACGACTTCCTTGCGAACCTCACCGAGGACCAGAAGAACCGTCTCTTCGATCCCCGTCTGGACCTTCCCAAATATCAGCTGCCGCCTCTCTCCCTGCTGAACGACTATCGCGAACAGTGGTACGAGGTGTCGAGGGACGAACTTGAAAAGAACAAGCAGCGCATCGTCAATGCGCTTGCAAACTACAAGATACGCGTGGTGGGCATCACCGCCAAGATGGGACCTACGGTCACCCTGTACAAGATCCACCTGGCCGAGGGCATCAAGATAGCGCAGGTGCGACGCCTCGAGGAGGACATCGCCCTCTCGCTCGGAGCGAAGGGAGTCCGCGTGGTCACGCTGCTCGACTCGGTTGGCATCGAGGTGCCGAACGAGAAGGCGAGCGTCGTCGCGCTCAAGAGCATCCTCAACTCTCCCCAGTTCAAGGCCGCCAAGATGGAACTGCCCCTCGCCATGGGCATCACCGTGACGAACGAGCCGTTCTTCATCGACCTGGCCAAGATGCCCCACCTGCTCGTCGCAGGTGCGACCGGCATGGGAAAGTCGGTAGGACTGAACTGCATCATCTCGTCCCTCATCTACACGAAGCACCCGTCGGAGATGAAGTTCGTGATGGTCGACCCGAAGAAGGTCGAGCTCTCCCTCTACTCGAAGCTGGAGAAGCACTATCTTGCAATGCTTCCCGACGGCGACGAGGCCATCATCACCGACACCAAGCTCGTCGTCAACACACTCAAGTCCCTCTGCATCGAGATGGAGGACCGCTATTCGCTGCTCAAGCTGGCGGACGTGCGCCAGATCCGCGACTACAACGAGAAGTTCCTCAACCGCAGGCTCAACCCGAACAACGGCCACAAATATCTGCCCTACATCGTAGTGATCATCGACGAGTTCGCTGACCTCCTGATGACTGCCGGCAGGGATGTCGAGGAGCCGATCGCCCGCCTGGCCCAGAAGGCCCGCGCCGTGGGCATCCACCTTGTCATCGCTACGCAGCGCCCGACCACGGACATCATCACCGGTACCATAAAGGCCAACTTCAACTCGAGGATCGCCTTCAGGGTCAACTCCATGGTCGACTCCCGCACCATCCTCGACTCACCGGGCGCGAACCGCCTCATCGGCAGGGGAGACATGCTGGTGCTTCACCCGGGCGCAGACCTCACCCGAGTCCAGTGTGCCCTGATCGACACTCCGGAGATCATCTCCCTTACGAAGTTCGTCAACGAGCAGCGCGGATACGAGCATGCCTTCTATCTCCCGGAATACGTGGACGAGTCCGAGGATGCAGGCGGCGCTGCCGGCGTCGACCTTGTCAAGCGCGACAAGCTCTTCGAGGAGGCCGCAAAGATCGTGGTCCAGTATCAGCAGGGTTCGACATCGCTTCTGCAGCGCAAGCTCAACCTGGGCTACAACCGCGCTGGAAGGCTCATCGACCAGCTCGAGGCGGCGGGCATAGTGGGGCCGTTCGAGGGAAGCAAGGCGCGCAATGTGCTGATTACCGATTTCGACACCCTCGACAGGAAGCTTGAGTCGCTCGATCACCAGACAATAGTTTAGCACGGTATTTGCTTTTCTCCGTTCCAAAACTTGATGAGATGAAAAAGTTGCTGACAGTCATTTCCCTTGCGTTGCTTTCGTGCTCCATCTGGGCGCAGGGCGGCAAGGATGCCGTAACCATGCTCAAGGGGATGGGCTCCACCCGCGTGGAGTTCACGGTCCAGGGACGCATCGGCGTCGCGGACATCCAATATCCGTGTTTCATGGTGATGCTCTCCGACATGCACATCTACGGAGACGGCAAGTCGATGTGGGTCCACAATCTCGATGACGGCGAGGTGATCGTCTCGAAGGAGATCCTCGACGGACTCATCGGCGATTCCGTCCTTTCGAAAGATGCGAAAGGACGTCAGACGGTGGTCTTCAACGGTCCGGACGGTGACAACGTTTCGCTCGTCGTCACTTCCATGGAGAAGGTGGCAAAGCCCTGGGAGGCTTCCCACTTCACCCTCGATGTCGAAAAGCTTCCGGATGACGTGATTGTCACCGACCTCAGATGACGATTCCCGCTTTTCTGAATACTTCTGTAATTGATGGATAGGTTCCTGCCAGATGTTCGGGCAGGAACTTTTCTTTTACCAAGGCGACGTTGGTGATGTCTTCCTCGCGCTGCGGCGTGGGCACGGAGTCTCCTGAGAAGGACATCCTGTACCACCAGGAGTGCTTTACGCAGAATTCGCCGAACATGTGGTAGGTGTGGTGGGTGACGCAGACCAGCGCGCCGAGCGAGAGGGGGGCCAGCCGGGTCTCCTCCTCGACTTCGCGCAACGCGCATTCGTGAATCAACTCGTCCGGTTCCAGCTTTCCCTTGGGCAGGTCCCAGAGACCGCCGCGAAGGATGAGCAGATACTCGCCCGAAGGGTTGGTCACAAGTCCGCCTCCGGCCTTGATCTGCCTCATCTGGCTGAACAGCAGCGAGGCGGTGGCCTGCTCGTCATCCGACGGTATTATGAGGCTCCTGATGCCGCGGTTGCGGTCGAAATACTCCGGAAGGGAGGCGATCTCCTCTGGGTTCGAGGTGTTTACGACCATCGTGTCCGGATCGGTGAGCAGCGGCTCATGATGCGAACATACGGTGATGCGCCTGTTTTCGAAGTATAAGTTGAGCATTGCCTTTGCAAATTCGGGTACAAAGATAACAAGCTGTTTTGATTTTTTGAACGAAAATAATCATGGGGCGTTTTTGCGGATGGACGATGATGGCAAGCCATTTTCCATTGAACGACGTGCCGGCCGTATTGCGAACTTGGGCGATTAATTGTTATATTTGCACATGTGCCTGCTCTCATGCGGCCTTCATTCATCATGGACAAGACACTCCTTTCTCTCCTCGTATCATTCCTCCTTTCGTGCTCTCTTCTTTCGGCACAGGGCAACGAGGGCATTTTCAGCGTCGTTACCAATCCCGGCGAGGATGTCTCGTCACAGGTCAACATCAGCTGGGCCGTTGACACCCTGCACGGCGGCAGCCGGGTGGTCTATGCCAAGGCGTGCGACCGCAAGTGGCGCAAGGCCGTCACGGTGCCTGCGGCGGAGGCGTTCTGCGCCGTCTTCGACAGCATCTACTCCAAGAATGCGGCAGGCGAGAACTACTACGAGGATGCTCGTTTCCTCAAGTGCAGGGCAGAGCTGAGAGACCTGGACCCCGATACCGAATACAAATACAAGATCGTGTCGGGTGATGCCGCGTCGACGGAACACAGGTTCAAGACCGCGGGCGCAAGGCGATGGAGCGCATGCATAATCTCGGACTTCCATTCCTATCCTCCGCTGGGCGGCCGACTGGTGGCCGGCATGAACATGGTCGGCACGGTCTGCGCCCATGACCCGAAGATGGACTGGGTCCTGCACCTGGGCGACGTGTGTGCCTGGGGCGGAAGCTACAGCTTCTGGCGCACGTTGTATGCGGAGCCGTGGTTCGAGCGTTTCATGTGGGCCGGCGTGAACGGCAACCACGACAACATGAGCCGCAAGTACGAGCTTACCTCGGACTATTTCCGCAATGCCAACAGCAATCCGCTCAACGGCTATGAAGGGCAGGAGGGAGTGTGCTACCATTTTCGCTACGGAGATGCCCTGTTCATAATGCTCAACAACGAGGAGATGCGTTCTGACGAGGGGCTGGCCGCCGCACGCGAGTGGGTGTGCAAGGTGCTCGAGGAGAACGCCGATGCGCGCTACAAGGTGGTCTGCGAGCACTACCAGTGGTTTTTCGGCAATGACGGAAGGGCATCGCAGTACAAGCGCTGGAAGGATGTCTTCGACCGTTACGGAGTGGATCTCGCCCTTGCGGGCAACAACCATATCTATGTGCGTACGGGCGCGCTATATCAGGACATGGAGACCGACGGCTCCGTCGGTACGGTCTATCTGCAGACGCCCTCGTCGGACAACGAGAGGGGTCAGGCCGCTGACGATCCCATTTCGGAGAATGTGGATTGGATAAAGTGCCGCTGGACCGAGGGCGGAAGGACCGTGGGCGCGCTGCATCTGGATGTCACTCCGAAGCGCATGGTGGTCACTCTCCTTGACCGGGAAGGCAGGACGGTGGACAGCACCGTCATAAAGGCAAAGCGCTAGAGGTTGCAATGGCCGCTGCGGATCCTGCGTGCGGCGGGGTGGAGGTTGTTGGCCCTGTTTCCCAGATTCTTCACGAAACCCAGGTTGAGGCCGTCGAACGTCACGGCCAGATGGCCCTTCGGCGCGTTGCTGAAGGCAAGCGGTTCCTTTGCCAGGAACTTGATCGCATCTTCGCGCGACAGCGCCACTTTGGGGAAGGCGTCTTCCGCGATGATGAGCGAGAGCGCCAGGTCCGCCTCGGGGACGATGTCTCGTCCCTTGACGGTTGCCACCGCCACGCCCGAGTGGATGGGGCGCAGTGACGATTCGATGAAGAGCATCTCCTCGGCAAGTTCCGCCGGGTATGCCTTGATCATGTCGCCCTTCTGCTGAAGGATGAATCCCTCGCGTACCAGCGCGCTCGCTGGTGACTTGACGGGCTTGACGCGCATGCGCCGCACTGTCGCGGCCTCGTCCCCGTCCTTTCGCAGCAGGGCGGCATAGAATCCCTCGCCACGGTCCATGCCGGGCAGGAAATGGCGCTCCTCGATGAGTTCGGCGCCCAGTTCGTCGCATATCCAGCGGGCGTTCAGTTCATCTTCGAAGCGGTTGAAAGTGCAGGTCGAGTAGATCATCCATCCCCCGTGCCGCAGTGAACCCCAGATGTCGGAGACTATGCGGCGCTGGCGCGCTGCGCATAGCTTGACATTGTCCTCGGACCACTCGGAGACTGCCTGCTGGTCCTTGCGGAACATGCCCTCGCCGGAGCATGGCGCATCCACGACTACCAGGTCGAATGTTCCTGTCAGGCGCCCGAAGTCGGCGGGGTCGTCGTTGGTGACCACTGTTTCGGCATGGCCCCACTTGGCAGCGTTCTCGGCCAGGACGGATGCCCTCTGGCGTATCACTTCGTTGGCTACCAGCAGCGAACCTTCGGGCAGCCGCGAAAGGATGTCCGTGGTCTTGCCTCCCGGTGCGGCGCACAGGTCAAGCGCGCGGAGCGGTGAGCCGCCGCACTGCGCGACCATCTCGCCGACAAGGTGCCCGACCCACATCGAGCTGGCTTCCTGGACATAATAGGCGCCGGCATGGAATGACGGGTCGAAGGTGAAGGAGGGACGCGACTTGAGGTAGAGGCCGTCGGGAGACCATGGCACGGGGATGTCGGCGCACTCGCCGAAGTGCATCCTGAGGGTGGCCATGTCGCATTTGGCCGGATTGAGGCGGACGGAGACCGACGGCTCGTCATCAAGGTGTTCAAGAACACATCGGGCCCTCTGCGGGCCCAATGAATCCTGAAGCATGTCGATGAACCTATCTGGATACATCCTGCATCTGCTGCATGTACTGGTCGAAATTCTCCGGCATCTGGCCGCTGGCTGCCTGCACGATCTGGTCGGTGATCTTGTCGATGACCTCCTGGAGCTTCTTGCCGAGCATCATCTTGAACATCATGTTGAGTTCTGCCCTGAGCTCGAGATGGAAGAATGTCGTGCTGTCGCTCGCGGGTTCGGTGAACATCGAGAAGAGGAACGGGAAGGGTGCCTGGCCGTACTGCGAGAAGTCTATCCTCGAGAACGGGGTGCGGTTGTTTACCTGGAGCCCGAGCTCGAATCCCTGGACCTTGACGAGGATGGTGTCGCCCTCGATCCTGACCATCTCGCGCTTGTCCTGCGGCAGGGACGAGGTCAGCGCCGCGGAGAGGTTGTCGAGATTGGAGAAGGCATTGTAAAGCTCGTAGGACGGCCTGCCTATGACGACCGTCTTGCCGGTGTATGTCTCGGTCATTGTTCGACTCCCCACGTGTCCGGTTTGAATCTCCAGTCCTTGAGAATGTCAAGGTCTTCCGGCCTGATGTAGTCCATCTTGACCGCCTCCTCGACGAGGGCGTCGTAGTTGGACAGCGTGTAGAGCTCGACGTTTGCCCTCTCGAACGCCTCGCGGGCGCGGGAGAAGTTGTATGAGAAGATGGCCACCATTCCCTCGACGAAGCAGCCCTCGCTCTGCACCGCATGCGCTGCGGAGAGGGAGCTTGCGCCCGTGGAGATGAGGTCCTCGATGATGACGACGTTCGAGCCCTTCGGCAGCACGCCTTCGATGCGCGCTCCCGTGCCGTGGTCCTTTGCCTTCGGACGGATGTATACGAAAGGCTTGTCGAGCATGTCGGCAACTATGGCACCGTATGCGATGGCGCCGGTCGCCACGCCGGCGATGATGTCCACCTCGTCGAAGTGGGCCTTGATGGTCTCGACGATGTAGCGGCAGATCTCCCTGCGCCTGTCGGGGTAGGAGAGGATCCTGCGGTTGTCGCAGTAGATCGGCGACTTCCATCCCGATGCCCATGTGAAAGGCTCTTCGGGTCTGAGCAGCACGGCCTTTATGTCCAGAAGGTCATGCGCAACGTTCTTTTCTATGTTTGTCATTTTTCGGTGGTTTTTCTGCGGTAAACTACAATCTACAAATATAGTGAAAAAAGGGGAAAGTTGAAAGGATAATTGATTGTGAAGATACTCCCATGACATGAATTTCGTAGGGCCCGACGCTCACGCGGCAGGCCCTACTACTTAACCTAAACTTAAACTTAAACTTAAACTATGAAAAACTTCGTGCGGAATAATTGCAACATCCGTGCCACTTGTGGCGGTTTTCGCGTCACCGGGCGATGCGAAGTCTTGCGAATTTGAGGAGCAGGGTCTTCTGCCCGCTCTTGTCGAAGTCCACGACGGCCTTCATTCCGGGGCCTTCATCGCTGAACGACAGTATCTTTCCGAAACCGAAGCGCTCGTGCTCGACTCTCTGGCCTACGCGAAGGTCGACTATCGGGTCGGGAGTGAAGCCTGCAGAGGGCGTGTGGACGTAGTTTCCCGATACGGCCGGCCTGGTCGGCTGAACCTGCACCGGCCTGCTTGTCTGCTGCGTCCTGCCGTACGACGGGGTCGGCTTCTGATAGCCTTGCGACGAACCGTAGCCCGACTGCTGCCTGCTCCTGCCGTAGTAGCCGCCGTTGTTGCGGTCCGTGAGGAACTCCTCCATCGAATGGGGCGTCGCTCCCCTCGCGTCGATCTCCTCCGCAAGGTAGCGGCGGTCGATTTCCCTGAGGAATCGGCTCGGGTTGTTGCTCACGGGGGTTCCCCATCTCATCCTGCTCCTGGCGAAGGAGACGGTGGCACATTTCTGGGCGCGGGTGAGGGCGACGTAGAAGAGCCTGCGCTCCTCCTCGATGTCGGCTGGAGACCCCACCATGCTGTCGGAAGGGAAGAGGTTCTCCTCCATCCCGGCAATGTAGACATACGGGAACTCGAGGCCCTTCGACGCATGGACGGTCATGAGAGTTATCCTGTTGGTTGAGCTGCTGCCGTCCTCCATCAGGTCGTCCTTCTCGGCTTCGGTCAGCAGGTAGATGTTTTCAAGGTAGTCGCCAAGGGTGACCGTCTCGCCGTAGAGGACGGCCATGCCTCCCTCTTCGCCCTCGGGTGCCTCCTCGGCCAGTTCCCTGCGCATCTCGGTCTCCTCCTCGACATATTCCTTGATGCCGTTGAAGAGTTCCTCGACGTTCTCGAACCTCGTCTGTCCCTCGAGCGATGTGTCGCCCTTGAGCGAGACCAGGTATCCGCTGAGGTTGCCGCATTCCACGGCGACGTCGTATGCGTTGACCGTCTCGGCCTTCTGCGCGATGGTCGAGATCATGGTGGCGAAGTCCTTCAGCTTGCGCACGGATGCATCCCTGAGCCCTGCCGGCGCCAGCTTCTCGGCCGGCAGCCATATCGCCTCGAACATCGAGCACCCCTCCGCATTGGCGGTCGCGGCCAGCCGCTCGAGCGTGGTCTCGCCGATGCCGCGCGCCGGGACGTTGATGATGCGCCGCAGCGACTCGTCGTCCTTGCTGTTGATCACGAGCTTGAAGTAGGCGAGCATGTCCTTGATCTCCGCCCTCTCGTAGAACGAATGTCCCCCGTAGATGCGGTAGGGGAGGTTCTTGCGGCGGAAAGCGTCCTCGAATGCGCGTGACTGCGCATTGGTGCGGTAGAGTATTGCGAAGCTGTCGTAGGAGGCCTTGTCGGCGTATATGCGCTCGATGATCGAGGATGCGATGAGGGTGGCCTCCTCCTGCTCGGTGAAGCCCTTGATGACGCCTATCTTGTCGCCCTTGTCGCCGAGCGAGTAGCACTCTTTCTTTATCCTGTTGGAGTTGTTGGCTATCAAGCTGTTGGCCGCCTCCACTATGGTCTGCGTCGAGCGGTAGTTCTGTTCCAGGCGGAATTCGCGGGCCTCAGGATATTCCTTGCGGAAGCGCAGTATGTTCTCGATGCGTGCGCCGCGGAAGCCGTAGATGCTCTGGGAGTCGTCGCCCACCACGCTGATGTTGCGGTGGCCGGCCGCGAGCTTCTTGAGGATCACGTACTGCGAATAGTTGGTGTCCTGATACTCGTCGACGAGTATGTACTTGAAGCGCGCTGCAATCGTCTGGCGCGCCTCGGGGAAGTCGCGCAGCAGTATGTTGGTGTTGAGCAGTATGTCGTCGAAGTCCATCGCGCCGGCAGCCTTGCACTTCGCGCTGTAGAGCGCGTAGATGTCCCCGGTGCGCGGGCGGTGCGCCTCGCGGTCCTCGGTCATCACGGCGCTGTCGTTGCGGTAGCCCGCGACCGTCTTGAGGTTGTTCTTTGCAAGCGAGATGCGGCTTTGGATGACCGCTGGCTTGTAGGTCTTCTCGTCGAGGTTGAGCTCCTTGATGCAGTGGCGGATCACGCCGCGCGAGTCGGTCTGGTCATAGATGGTGAACTGCGGCGGGTAGCCGAGCTGGTCGGCGAACTCGCGCAGGAAGCGGATGAAGATGGCGTGGAAGGTGCCCATCCAGATGCGGCGGGCGCTCTGGTCGCCCACCAGCTGCGCGATCCTCTCCTTCATCTCGTCGGCCGCCTTGCGCGTGAACGTAAGCGCCAGTATCTCCCACGGCTTGGCCCCCTTCTGCAGCAGGTTGGCGATGCGGCAGGTGAGCACGCGCGTCTTGCCGCTGCCGGCTCCCGCAACTATCAGCGACGGGCCGTCCGTATATTCCACAGCCTCGCGCTGTGCCTTGTTCAAACCTTCCAGAATATCGTTCATGACGATGCAAAAATAAAGGATTAAAATCACCTTGCAAAGCATTGTTTATCGTTTTTTTGTGAGTATCTTTGCCCGATTATAGGAAAACACTGATAAACCAATATTTAACTAACCTAATACTAATGTCAGAACACATCAGATTGAAAAAGGGCCTAGATCTCCCCATCAGCGGAGAAGCCCTTTGCAAAGTGACGAAGAGTGTTGTTCCGGACGTGGTATCGCTCAAACCGACTGATTTCAAGGGACTCGTTCCCCGTCTTCTGGTCAAGGAGGGTGATCCCGTAAAGGCTGGAACTCCGATCTTCGCAGACAAGCAGCATCCCGAAGTGCTCTTCTGCTCTCCTGTCGCAGGTACCGTCCAGTCGGTGGTGCGCGGAGACAAGAGAAAACTGCTGGAGATCCGCATCAAGGCCCAGGCCGAGAACGACTACGTCGAATTCGACGTGCCGAAGGCCGGCTCGATGAACAGGGAAAATGTCGCCAAGGCTCTCCTCGAGAGCGGCCTCTGGCCTTGCATCAAGCAGCGTCCCTACGGTATCGTGGCTGATCCTCAGGCAACCCCGAAGGCGGTCTTCATCTCCGCGATGAACACTGCTCCGCTCTCGGCAAACCTCGACTTCACGATGGAGGGAGAATTGGAGAACCTCCAGGCCGGCATCAACGCGCTGAAATGCCTCACCCCGGGCGACGTGCACATCTCCCTCAATGCGAAAAGTTCAGCGGGCGACGAGTTCCACAAGCTCAAGAACGTCATCTGCCACTCCTTCGACGGTCCTCATCCCGCAGGCAACGTGGGCGTGCAGATCAACCACATCAGCCCGATCAACAAGGGTGAGGTGGTATGGACGGTGGACCTCTTCCTGGTCGCAGCCATCGGCCGCCTCTTCAACACGGGCCGCCTCGACATGAGCCGCACCATCGCAGTCGCAGGACCTGCCGCTGTCAATCCTTCATATGTAAAATGTACCTACGGCATCTGCATGTCGCAGATTTCGGAGTATTTCAGCACCGACAAGGGTGATGTCCGCGTCATCAGCGGCGACGTCCTTACCGGTGAGAGCGTGGGCGCCGACGGCTTCCTCGGTTTCTACGAGGACCAGGTCTCCGTGCTTGCAGAAGGCAAGTACTTCGAGATGTTCGGCTGGGCAAAGCCTTTCCGCTTCAAGAAGTTCTCCGTCTCGAGGGCATATCCGGCATTCCTCTTCTGCAAGAAGAAATATGACATGGACACCAACGAGAACGGCGGCCAGCGTCCGTTCCTGATGAACGACGTATACCAGAAGGTGCTTCCGATGGACATCTACGCGCTTCCTCTGTTCAAGGCGATCCTCGCCGGCGACATCGAGAAGATGGAGAACCTCGGAATATACGAGATCGTCGAAGAGGACGTCGCCCTGTGCGAATACGTCTGCCCTTCGAAGGTCGACATCCAGAAGATCGTATCTGACGGCATTGCCCTGATGATGAAAGAAATGGCATAAGGAGGAAACACTATGGGACTTAGAAATACAGTTGACAAACTCAAGCCGACGTTCTCCAAGGGAGGCAAGCTCGGCTGGCTCCACTCAACGTTCGATGCATTCGAGACTTTCATGTTCGTTCCTGACCGTACCACCCGCAAGGGCTGTACCCACGTCAAGGACTGCGTCGACCTGAAGCGTATCCTCATCATCGTCGTACTCGCCCTCGTTCCCGCATTCCTCTTCGGAATCTGGAACATCGGCTACCAGCACAATCTCGCATTCGGCCTCGGATGGGGATTCTGGAACATGGTATGGTACGGCTTCGTAAAGATCATACCTCTCTACCTCGTATCCTACATCGTAGGTCTGGGCATCGAGTTCGCTGCTTCGCAAATCAAGAACGAAGAGGTCAGCGAAGGTTACCTGGTCAGCGGATTCATCATCCCTCTGATCGTTCCTGTCGACGTCCCCTGGTGGATGCTCGCAATCGCGGTCGCCTTCGCCGTCATCATCGGCAAGGAGGTCTTCGGCGGCACCGGCATGAACATATGGAACCCTGCGCTCATCGCACGTGCATTCCTCTTCTTCTCATATCCGAGCAAGATGTCGGGCGACTACATCTGGATCGGCGGCATGGAGAGGGCTGTCAACGGTGACGGCAATCCCTGGATGGCCGGCAACGGCCTGATCGACGGATTCTCGGGCGCAACACCTCTCTCTTCCTCATTCGACACCGCCGGCGCATCTGTATGGAACATGATCCTCGGCAACATCCCGGGAGCAGTAGGTGAGACTTCAGTGATCGCCATCCTCATCGGCGCGCTGATCCTCGTCGCTACCGGCGTCGCAAGCTGGAAGATCATGGTCTCCTCGGTGGCAGGCGCACTGTTCGTCGGCTGGATCGGCAGCGTTGCAGGCGTTACCGACATCCCTTGCTGGGAACAGCTCATCCTCGGCGGCTTCCTCTTCGGTACCGTCTTCATGGCTACCGACCCTGTCACTTCGGCACAGACCGAATGCGGCAAGTGGATCTATGGATTCCTCATCGGTGCATTGTGCATCGTGGTCCGCCTCTTCAACCCTGGCTATGCCGAGGGTATGATGCTCGCCATCCTGCTCATGAACACCTTCGCTCCTCTGATCGACCACTGCGTGGTCAAATCCAACATCAACCGCAGACTTAAAAGGGCACAAACAGTATAGCTATGAACACGAACAGTAACGTATATACAATAGTCTACACGACCTTGGTGGTCGTAGTAGTCGCAGCTGTCCTCGCTTTTGTGGCCATGACCCTCAAGCCGAAGCAGGACGCCAACATCAAGGCTGAGACCATCAGCCAGATGCTTGCTGCAGCCCAGTTCTCGACAAAGGACGACCTTGCCCAGCTGAGCAACGACGAGATTCTCTCGATGTACTCGGACAACGTAAAGACTGCATTCTGCATCAACGCGGAGGGCGAGAAGGTCAGGGAACTCGAGACGGAAGTCTCCTCCATCGAGCTTCAGGACAACCTCAAGCTCCAGAACAACAACATAAAGAACGGCGCTGACCTCGAACTCCCGGTCTATGTCTTCACGAAGGACGACCAGGACATCAATGTCATCCCCGTCTACGGAGCCGGCCTCTGGGGTCCGGTCTGGGGATATGTCGCATTCGACTCCAACATGGACAAGATCGTGGGCGCATACTTCGACCACGAGGGCGAGACTCCCGGCCTGGGTGCCAAGATCAAGGACGAGTCCTGGTTCCGCGAGAGCTTCGTCGGCAAGAAGGCTGACTTCTCCGACGAGAAGGTCTTCGGCATCGTCAAGGGCGGTGCTCAGGGCAAGGAAAATGCCGTTGACGCCATCACCGGTGCAACGATGACCTGCAAGGGCCTCGACGCTGCAATCAACATGTGGTTCAAGGCATATGAGAACTTTTTCAAGGTCAAGGGCGCTGCCGTCGAGTCTGACGGTTGCTGCTGCGGCGGCAACGGATGCACCGAAGGCACCGAATGCTGCGGCAAGCACGCAGAAGGCAACTGCAACTCCGCTGAAGGCTGCGGCAAGCACGCCGAAGGCAACTGCAACTCCGCTGAAGGCTGCGGCAAGCACGCAGAAGGCAGCTGCAATGCTGCCGAAGGCGGTTGCATGCACCACCAGAACTGCAATGCGGCTGAAACCTGCACCAACAACTAACGGGGAGGACTGAACATGAATGAAAATCTGAAAAACACAATTCTGAACCCCATTTTCAAGGGCAATCCGATTTCCGTCCTTGTCCTGGGTATATGCTCCGCGCTGGCAGTCACTGTCCAGCTCAAGGGCGCATGCGTGATGGCTCTCTCGGTGATCATCGTCACCGGCGTTTCGAGCTTCATCGTCTCCCTGCTGAGAAACACCATCCCCAACCGAGTCCGCATCATCGTCCAGCTTGTCGTCGTGGCAATGATGGTGATCCTCGTGGACCAGTTCCTCAGGGCCTATGCATATGCGGTTGACAAGCAGCTCTCCGTCTACATCGGCCTCATCATCACCAACTGCATCGTCATGGGTCGCATCGAGGCGTTCGCGCTGGGCAACAAGCCCATCCCGTCACTCCTCGACGGTCTGGCAAACGGTGCCGGTTACGGCATGATCCTCATCATCGTGGCTTTCTTCCGCGAGCTCCTCGGTTCCGGTACTCTCTTCGGACTCCGCGTGCTTCCCGAAAGCTACGTTCCGAACAACCTCATAATCCTTCCTCCGATGGCTCTCATCATCCTGGGCTGCATTGTCTGGGTCCAGAGGGCTATCCAGAAAGATCTTCAGGACAAATAACATCAAACTCGAATCGATATGGAATACATCAGCTTGTTCGTAAAGTCAATATTCGTTGACAATATGATCTTTGCATACTTCCTCGGTATGTGCTCATACCTGGCGGTATCCAAGAATGTCAAGACAGCAAACGGTTTGGGTATTGCTGTTATCTTCGTGCTCCTCGTCACCCTGCCGGTCAACTACCTGCTCAACAAGTACGTTCTCCAGCCGGGTGCGCTGTCATGGCTCGGTGAGGGCTTCGCCTCCGTCGACCTGAGCTTCCTGAGCTTCATCATCTTCATCGCCGTCATCGCCGCAATCGTGCAGATTGTCGAGATGGTGGTCGAAAAGTTCCTGCCTTCGCTCTATTCATCGCTCGGCATCTATCTCCCGCTGATCGCCGTGAACTGCGCAATCCTCGGTGGTTCGCTCTTCATGCAGCAGCGCGAGTTCGTCAACTGCGGCGAGTCCGCAGTCTACGCACTCGGTTCCGGCATCGGCTGGTGGCTCGCCATCGTCGCTCTTGCCGCAATCCGCGAGAAGCTCTCCTACTCGAATGTTCCCGGTCCCCTCAAGGGCTTGGGCATCACCTTCATGGTGGTAGGTCTGATGGGTATTGCATTCATGGCTTTCATGGGTATTTCACTTTAAAGGAGGAGGAGTAACATTATGGGCAATACAATTTTTGCAGCTATAGCAGTCATCGTAATCGTCACGCTCATCCTCGTGGCGCTGCTTCTCTTCATCAAGATCAAGCTCACTCCGTCGGGCAAGGTCTCAATCGACATCAACGACGGCAAGAAGGTGCTCGACGTCCCCATGGGCGGCTCGCTCCTCGCAACCCTCGCCAACGAGAAGATCTTCCTCCCGTCGGCATGCGGCGGCAAGGGCAACTGCGGACAGTGCAAGTGCCAGGTGCTCGAGGGCGGCGGAACCATCCTCCCCACCGAGGTCGGCTTCTTCACCCGCAAGCAGATCATGGACAACTGGAGACTCGGCTGCCAGGTCAAGGTCAAGGACAACCTCAAGATCAAGGTTCCCGACTCTGCACTGAGCGTCAAGAAGCTCGAGTGCGAGGTCATCTCCAACCACAACGTGGCGACGTTCATCAAGGAATTCACCGTCAAGCTCCCCGAGGGAGAGAACCTCGAATTCAAGAGCGGTGAGTACATCCAGATCGACATCCCCGCATATCACCTCTACTTCAAGGACATCGAAGTCGAACCGGAATATCGCGCAGACTGGGAGAAGTACGGCTTCTTCAATCTGGAGAGCGTCAACCCGGAGGCTACGATCCGTGCATACTCCATGGCCTCCTATCCTGGCGAGAAGGGCATCATCAAGCTCAACGTGCGTATCGCTACGCCTCCGTTCGACCGCAGCGTCCCGCGCGAACTCGGTCCGAAGCTCCTTCCGGTCAACCCGGGCATCGCTTCGTCGTACGTCTTCACGCGCAAGCCGGGTGACAAGGTCACCATCAGCGGCCCGTTCGGCGAATTCCTCCTTCCGAAGGACGATCCGGACGACATGGAATACATCTTCGTGGGCGGCGGCGCCGGCATGGCTCCGCTCCGCAGCCACATCATGCAGCTCTTCAAGACCCTCAGGACCGGCCGCAAGGTGCACTTCTTCTATGGTGCACGCGCACTTGTGGAGGCCTTCTATCTCGAAGACTTCGCGGAGATCGAACGCGAGTTCCCGAACTTCAAGTTCCACCTCGCACTCGACCGTCCGGATCCCGCGGCAGATGCGGCAGGCGTTCCCTACACCGCAGGTTTCGTTCACAATGTGATGTACGAGACCTACCTCAAGGATCACGAGGCTCCGGAAGACATCAAGTACTTCATGTGCGGTCCTCCTATGATGGTTTCGTCGGTGGTCAATCTGCTCGACAGCCTCGGAGTGGCTCCGGAGAGCATTCTTTACGACAATTTCGGCGCATAATCGCCGTCTTGCCACAATCCTGGGAGGTCGACCTGAAACGGTCGGCCTCCTTTTTTTTTGTCATGGACGGGAAGGATTCCCGCTCCGAGAAGCCCGTGGCTGCTTGCCTTTCCCATATTGTGTGCCCTCAAGCGGGGAAATGTGACAAATTATTCTTAACTTTACTTGTTTATTGAATACATCAGTCGTATGACAGGCATCAAACGTATAGTCGCAGTCCTCTTCCTGGCCATGGTCTCCTTCGCCGCGATGGCGGGTGACGTGACACCCGAAAAGGCGCGCAAGGCGGCCGAGCTCTTCTTTGCCAAGAACGACGCGGCCACGCGTTCCGCTGCCCGGCTGACGCTTGTCAATGCGGATGAGGTCCACGGGACGCGTTCCTCCGCAGAGGGGGCGGCCTACTACATCTTCAACCGCGAGGGTGGCGGATTCGTGATAATCTCGGCCATTGACGCAGCGCGTCCGGTGCTCGGCTACTCGCTGGAGTCCTCCTTCTCGCTGGATGACGACATGCCGGAGAACCTCCGGGAATGGATGGCTGACTACCGCAGCGCAATCCTCTCGTCGCGTCGCAGCGGCGCCGTGGCGGATGCGGTAACCGCCGCCATGTGGGATGATGCGATGACGGCGACGCGGGCGACCTCGATGCCCGACGCGGTGGACCTCGGGACTCCCGACTGGAAGCAGGGCGCACCGTGCAACAGGCTGTGTCCCGTATACAATGACACCACGACGCTTGCCGGCTGCGTGGCGGTTGCCATAAGCCAGCTCATGGGATACTACCGTTATCCGGAGGCCGGCACCGGCACACTGCCGGGATACACCGTCTCAAAGCGCCCGATCGAGGTGCCATCGCGCCAGCTGGGACACAAATATGACTGGGACAACATGCTGAGCAAATACTCGAGCTACAACAATGTCCAGGCGACTGCCGTGGCCACGCTCGTCTATGACGTCGCGGTGATGGCAAAGGCTTCCTTCGGCCCCTCTGCGACCAGCGCCTCCACCTCGAGCGCGCTGCCGCGCCTGGCAACCTACATGGGATATGACGCCGGCATGGCGCGATACGGACGCGACTACAGCTCCGCCGAGGAATGGGCCGCCATCCTCAAGGAGCAGATAGGTGTGAAGGGCCAGCCGGTGGTGATCTCCGGCTATTCCGACGCCGGCGGCGGCCACGCCTTCCTTGTCGACGGCTACGACTCGAGGGACAGGTTCCTCATCAACTGGGGATGGAACGGCAGCAGCAACGGCTACTTCGAACTTGACGCCTTCGGAAAATACAACAACACCCGCGTGGCATATGTCGACATCCGCCCCCGCGACACGAACGTGGCGGTGTGCACGATGCGCCTCTACGGCTACACTGCGAGCAGCGGCAATGTCTACGCCGGAGTGACCTACCTCAGCGGCAACGTGACGCCGGGCGAGACCTTCAAGGTGCGCTACGGCGGCGTGCAGAACTACGGATTCAACAAGTTCAACGGCCGCATCGGACTGTCGCACGTCTCCGCGGACGGCACCGTCAAGCAGCAGAACTGCTGCACGTCAAAGCTCGAACTCTCCATCTCGGCCTCGTCCTACAGCGGCTATTCGTCGGTCTCGGTTGTCTGCAACAACGCGATCGAGCCCGGGGACGTGCTGGTGCCGGTCTTCTCGGAAGACGGCGGCGCCACCTGGAAGACGATGGGCTACAAGCGCGAAGACGAGAACATTACGGGACGTTTCCCGCTTCACATCAGCGACTATTCCAGCCTGCAGTACAACAAGGCCACCGGCAAGTTTCTCATCATAACCTTCGGCGATGCCAGCTGGACGCTCACCTCGCCATCGGGGGAGAATGTCACGGAAGGGGTCAGGTTCAGCTCCGGAGCGCTGACCATCGACACATCGACATATGCGCACGGCGTCTACAAGCTCGTGCTAAGGATCGGAGTCCAATCCACCACAGTAATGCTCACCATATAGAATGCCGCCCATGAAGAGACTCGTCACATGCATTTCGGTCATCCTCTCCGTTGCGGCGCTTGTCGCATCCTGCGAACGGTATCGTGAGACGCCCGCGGAGGTTCCCTCGGCGGACGGGACAAGGACTGTGACGGCCACCATGGCGCCATCTGTCTCAAGGACTTCCATCCTTGGCCTGAACCCGGTGTGGAACGCGGGCGACGAGATATGGGTCTGCGACGAGGAGAACACCGCAAAGGCGGTCGTCTCCTCCTCTGACGACGGCAGCAGCCGCGCCACCCTCTGCTTCAACGGACTGAGCGACGACGCCCCGCTCTTTGCCGCATATCCCTACGGCAGTGCGGTGGCAATGTCGCAGGGGTCGGTGAGGGTAGAGGTCTCCGCGCTCCAGGACGGCACGTTCGGCACTTCCCATGTCGCCGTTGGATACTGTCCGTCGGGCTCAAACCTGATGTCTTTCCACAATGCAACAGCCATGCTCAAGTTCTCCATCGACAGGGAGGACATCGACATGATACAGATACACAACACGTGGGAGAACCTCTGCGGCACCTTCGACGTCAACCCCGACAACGGCAGGATGACTTCCGAGGGGAGCTCCTTCCCGACGATCGCCATGCCCGTCTCGGGCAAGGGCATCCAATACCTCTCCTGCGCTCCGTGCGTGCTCGGCTCGGGCTCTCGCATGTCGTTCGTCACAGGTGACGGCCGAATGGGGTCCATAGTCCTTTCGTCCGACAACACCCTGAGCGCCGGACACCTCTATGACATGGGCGAAATCGACGACCGCATAGAGCTTGACTCCGCTCCGGCGGTGAACCTGAGCGCCTCCGAGTCGGCGAACTGCTACGTCGTCGAGGGTCCTGGAAGCTACCGCATCAAGGCCGTCAAGGGCAACAGCGACATCCCGGTCGGGGAGGTGGCATGCGGCGGCCTGCTCTGGGAGACCGACAACACCACGGACGAGATGATGCCCAACACGCTTGTCAGCGAGGTGGTGTGCAGCAACGGATATGTCTATTTCAGGGTGGCGGACACCGCCTATGACGGCAATGCGCTGATATGCGCATATGACCGGCACGGCAACATACTCTGGAGCTGGCACATCTGGATACTCGAGCGCGGCGTCGGAGACCAGACGTACGACGACGGCTCCGACACCTTCAGCAAGGCGGTGATGATGGACCGCAACCTCGGCGCCCTCTCCTCCGGCGGCGGCCCGGCATCATATGGATTCCACTATCAGTGGGGCAGAAAGGACCCGTTCCCGGGACCTTGTTCGCTCTCATCCAATTCGGTGGCGGCAATGACCGGGACCGAGACGACGCTCGTGGCGGCAAATGATGGGAATGGAACCGTGGAATATGCCATCGCACATCCTACGCAGTTCATCTTCAGGTCGGGCGGGGACTGGCTCTCGGCCAAGGACAACACTCTCTGGTCGGCGGAAGCCAAGACCATCTACGACCCGTGTCCTGCCGGATATTTCATTCCGTTCGAAGATGCCGTCAAGGGCATGACCTCGAGCAGGATGGACTGGGTGAGCAACTCTTCCGAGCGCGGGCGCAGGATAGCCGTGGACCGCGAGAACGTATGGTTCCCGGCTGCGGGCGAACGCAATTCTTCGCAGGGGCGCCTGGCCAATGTGGGCAGCGGCGGATATTATTGGTATGACGTCAACACGACGGCACAGTCCACGGCATGCAGCTGCTGGTATATGACCTCATCGGAAGCCGGCGTCCACAACTCCGTGATGGCCCGCTCGGTGGGCATGAGCGTCCGCTGCCAGAAATACCATGACACGCAGGGTGAACGACAGCTGGTCGTGACAGTCGACATTGCTGCCGGGAACACGATGTGCAGCCCCTGGATGGACGGCAACTCCTCGCTCGCACCGACGCTTCTCTGGGGCGACGGATCGTCGTCCAGGCTCAAGCTGTGTGAATGGATCGACCACCTCTACGACAATGCCGGAAGCTACAGCATCGTGGTAAAGGGCTATGACATGACAAGTTTCAAGCTCAAGTCCCTCGGCGGGGTTACCGGCGTGGACGTATCGGGACTATAGGAGGAAAGGACATGAAAGAACAATACACTATCCCACGGATCGAGGTCCTGCCGATGCAGATGGAGGGGCCATGCGCCCAGAGCCCGCTGCCGGGCCCGCTGCCCGGCACGTTGCCCGGGTTCGAACCAGGACAATTCCTTTTCTGACGAATGACAACAAAAACAAGTTCAATATTTTCCCTATGAAGAATTTGGCAAAAACAATTGCGTCGCTCTTGCTGCTCTGCATGGTGCTCCTTGCAGCCTCATCGTGCGAGAAGCATGACGTGCTGTGCAACACCACCTGGGAGACGGAAGGTGGATTCATCAAGATAGAATTCCAGCGCCAGTCGACCTTCATCTGGTATGAGGAGGGCGGCTATGCGCGCGGATCATATGCCATAGACGGCGGCAACGTGTCGCTGACGGCAGACTCGTATCTCTATACCATTTCCGGGACATTCAGCGGAAACAGCATGACCCTCTATTACTCGGGCTCTCCGCTGCTCTTCACCAAGACCAAATGAGACGCAGCATCCTTCTTGTGCCCTGCATCGCCCTCGCGTGGCTGATGCTCTTCCCCGGCTGCCGCACTCGGCGGGAGCTGCCCGAATGCGTTACCGTAGGCGGGCAGGAGCAGCATGTCCAGGGGCTGGCAGTGGACAGCGTACGAGGCTGCTTCTACTTCTCCTTCACCACCCGCTTCGTCAAGACTGATTTCGACGGCAACATCCTCGCCTCCATCGACCGCATCCCGGGGCACCTGGGAGCCATGACATTCAACCCTGCCGACGGCAGGGTCTATGCCTCGCTCGAATACAAGGATGACGAGATAGGACAGGGCATCGCCAGGAAACTGGGCATCGAGGCGGTCTCGCGCGACATGGCTGAGTTCTTTGTGGCGGTCATCGACGTGGACAAGGTCGATGCCATCGGCATGGACGGCGTGGATGGGGACGTGATGGGACTCCATCGCATTGACGAGGCATGCAACGACTATCTTGCCACCGTCGAGGTTGACGGGGACACCTTGGAACACCGCTTCGGATGCTCCGGCATCGACGGCGTGACGATGGCGCCCCTGCCCGGCGGAGATCCCGACGAACGCTATCTCTACGTGGCCTACGGCATCTACGGCGATACGACCAGGGTGGACAACGACCATCAGGTGCTGCTGCGCTACGACGTCTCGCAATGGGAGAGCGGTGCGTTGGACAAATATTTCGTCCATACCGGCAACACCACCTACGGAGTGCAGAACCTTGCCTACGACAGCGCCGACGGACTGATGTACATGGCCGTCTACCGCGGCGACAAGTCATGCTATCCCAACTACAGGATGTATGCGGTGGACATGGCCTGCGCTGCAAGGGAAGGGGCTCTCGAGGGTGTCCCGTACGTGGACGGGCCTTGCAGCTGCCTGACGCTTGCCGCATCCGGCATCGTGGACGAGAAGACCGGCATCTGCGGCTGGGACTTCAAGTGGGGCAGCATGGGCATGTGCCCCCTCGGCGACGGCCGCTGCTACTTCGCGGAGAACTTCAAGGACTCCACGGGGCTGCAGGGGTGCGACGCCCGCCTCTATGTGTGGCCTGAAACAAATGAAACAATGAACAAATAGACATAATGCAACCAAAGATGAAAAGATTGATTATTGTGGCTGTCATGGCAGCGGTTGTCTGCTCATGCGCCAAGGAAGAACCGAAGTCGCCGCTCGAGCTGGCAATTGAACAGAAGGCAGTCGAGTCCGTGGCGGACCATCCCTACACATTCAAGATCACGAAGCTGGAACTTCTCGACTCCACGACCTTCCGTACCGAGTTCGAACGTCGCACGAAGGTTTTCCAGGTTCGTTTCGACCAGAACAACAAGCTCTTCCAGCGCTACATGAAGGAAGGCCTCCGCGAGAATGCGATGAGCAAGGTGCCCATCATGCGCAAGGACCGCAACAGGGTTGCCGCTCTCGACTCCATGAAGACCCGCATGGGCGACTCCATCGACATGATAGCATACTATGACTATCTGGTGTCGGCTGACGTGACCGTGGACAAGCAGACACTCGATTTCGAGGATGTCTATTTCGCCATCACTCCCGACAACCGCATCCTGTCGATGACCAAGAACAAGAAGGACCTCCACAAGGCTACCGGATTCGCAATCCCGGGCTATGACCTTCTTCTCAAGTCATGGGACGGTACGGGCGACCAGCTCGACGAGACTCCTGTTGAATAAGTCAAGACAGCTTCCAATCGGATATGAAACAGTTCATTCGTCCTGACTTCCTCAAGCAGGGAGACACCGTGGCCATCGTGGCGATGGCATCCAGCCTCACCGAAAAGCAGCGCCAGATGGAATGGCGCCCGCTCTTCGAGTCGTGGGGGCTCAAGATCAAGACCGGCCGTCATCTCTATGACGCACTCCCGGGTGAATTCGCAGGCACCGACGCGGACCGCGCCGCCGACATCGTCGAGGCTCTCCTCGATCCGGAGGTCAAGGCCATCATCTCGTTCCGCGGCGGCTACGGCTCCATCCGCACCGTCTGCGAGATGGACACAAGGCTCTTTGCCGAACATCCGAAGTGGATCGTCGGCTTCAGCGACATCACCGTCTTCCACGCGGCGCTGCGCAGGGAGGGAGTCGAATCCATACTGGGCGGCATGCCGGGCACCTTCACGGGCGACTGCGCCGCATCGCAGCAATACCTTCACGACGCCCTCTTCGGCATCCAGAAGGGACACGTCAGCGCACCGCACCCCTACAGCCGTCAGGGCGAGGCGGTAGGACGTCTCGTAGGCGGCAATCTATGCCTTTTCCACAGCCTTTCCGGCACGGAGTGGGGCAACCTGCTCGAAGAGCCTTCGATACTCTTCATCGAGGATGTCGACGAGAGGATGTACAACATCGACAGGATGCTGATGACGCTGCGCACGAGCGGCGTGCTTGACCGCGCGAAGGGCATCATCATCGGCCAGTTCACCGACACCGCCGGCGAGGATGAGTGGCAGCGCCCCGTCATCGACCTCGTGAAGGAACACATGGACAGGCTCGAATGTCCTGTGCTCTTCGGTTTCCCCTGCGGCCACGAGCATCCCAACTTCAGCCTCTACATGGGACGCGAGGTGCGTCTGAACGTCACTGCGGAAGGCGGAAGCCTCACATATCTTTAAAGAAGTGGCAATATGAAAAGGACAAGATCATTGATGTTGCTTGCCGCACTGGCATTGCTTGTCGCCGCATGCGAGAAGAAACCGGTGGAAGTGACCGACATCAGCCTCGATGCAAGTGAGGCGATGGTAAGGGTGGGAGAGACCTTGACGCTCACCGCCACGGTCCTTCCGGAGAATGCAGACGACAAGAACGTGCGCTGGTACACGAGCGCGGCTAGCGTGGCATCTGTGGACAACGGCGTGGTGAAGGCAAGGGAGATGGGTACGACCCGCATCACGGCGGCCTCGTCAAACCTGCTGAAGGCGACCTGCGACGTGACGTGCTACTCCGGCATCTTCACAATCAACGGCAAGGACTATCCGGTGACTGCGGCATCCGGCTACAAGTATCCCCCGGTGGCCGACATGCCGGGCGACTATGACATTACACTGACCTGCAACGTGGGAGGCCTGGACAAGCACATCCGGGTGATGTGCCCCGGCGTGCTCTTCGGAGAGAAGGTGGACATGTCGCAAGTCATCCCCTCGACGACCGAGACCGCTTATGTCAGCTGGTCGTTCAGTTCGTGGGACAAGCAGAACGAGAATTTCATAGCCGTATTCTACAACTTCGGCTCCGACGCCCCCTATCTTGTGGACAACCTCTGGACGAGGCTCCCCATCACCGTCTCAGGCTCGTTCTGCCTGAAACGCGTCAACGCCACGAGCTACGGCATCGAACTGGACGCGAAGTTCTCCGACGGCACGCAGTGGAAGATTCAGTGGAGCGGGTACGCCAAGATCACGAACCTGGGATAGCGCGACCCCCTTTTGGCCTCACTGGACATGCTGAGGACGGCCCAATGGCCGTCCTCTTGCATTTTACAAGTCAATTGGTTAACTTCGCACATTTTTTACGACCAAACCGAACTATGAATAACCAGTACCAAAAACCCATGGTCGACATTTCCGAGATGGCGACAGTCTCGCTGCTCTGCAGCAGTCCGTCGGCTCCGGGCGGAAGCACGAGCCCTTACATCCCGGATGACGAATCATCACTCTTCAACGACAATTTCTAACCATGAACAAGCGAATCATCAACATTTTGTCGGGCATCGTGGCGACAGTCGCCGCGATCTCATGCGCAGGCAATGATCCGCAGGGTGAAATTGCCGACGGCACCATGGTCCCCGTTACCATCAAGGCCAGTTCCATTTCCACAAGGACGACGATCAACGGTCTCAATCCGCTCTGGTGTGCGGGAGACGAGATATCGGTCTTCACGTCTGACTTCACGATGTGCGATCCCTTCGTCACCGACCAGGGAGGCGTCACGGCAGCTTTCTTCTCGGGCATGAAGCCCTCGGGAGCGACACTTCCGTATGCCATATATCCATACAATTCGAGCACGACTTATGACAGACGCATCGGAAAGGTCTACTCCACGCTCCCGTCAAGGCAGGACGGAACGGGCTCATGCGGCATAATGATGGCAGTGGGCGGCGAGGAGGAAGGCTATGACTTCGTCAATGCATGTTGCCTTGTCAAGGTGAACATTCCCGCATCCCTCAATGTGACCAAGGTCATCCTCTCGAGCGACGGCCAGCTCTGCGGCGGTTTCTTTGCCGATTTCGATGGAACACCTTCCATTTCCGGCAGCAATTCCTCTGCGGCCAACTCCGTTGTCATTGCCTCCAATGACGATGGCTTCAGCGGTGACGTGATGCTTGCCGTGCTGCCTTCAACCAGCACCGCCTATGCGATGGCATTTGTCAACGATGAGGGCAAGGTGGCATACAACAGCGGCAACTTCTCCAGCTCCTTCCAGGCAGGCCACATCAAGTCGCTCGGCACGCTGAGCAGCAGCCTGACCTTCCGCCCGGCTGCCGGCATCGGCGAAGGCACCACCTCGGACCAGGAGGGCTCTCCCGTGGCGGACACGCGCAACAAGCAGCAGATACCCAACGGCGACTTCGAGACATGGACCTACGACGGAGTGAACCTGCCGAACAACTTCAACTCCTTCCAGACAGCTACCGGGACCTATTCCGGTACGGCATATAGTAGCAGCGAGCGTCAGGTGCAACGCTCCACTGTCACCCGCCCCGGCTCTAGTGGCAACTATTCGTGCCGCATCTGGACAAGGGTCATCAATTTGGTCCTTCTTAAAATATCTGCCCAGGGCAACCTCACCAGCGGTCGCATCAGTGCCGGAAGCATGTCGGCAACCGATGTGAACAACAACAACTTTACCGACAGGGGCGCTTCAACCACCAATGGTAGCGCGACCAACCCCTGCTACATGACCTTCACCGGCCATCCGGACTCGATGGTGGTCTGGGTGAAGTTCACGGCCAAGAGCTCGAGCCAGTATGGCGAAGTCTCCGCAGACATCCACGACGACTACAACTACGTCCACCATTACAAGCTCAACGACCCGACGAGTTCGTCTTACTCCAAGGAGAACGCCAAGCATTTGGTGGCTTCCGCATCCCAGAAGTTCAAGACCTCGTCCAATTGGGCCAGGCTTTCGATGCCTTTCACATACACCTCCAACACCGATGCCCGCTACATCCTGATCAATGCCACGACCAGCAACGTCCCGGGCGATGGCAATAAGAATGATGAACTTTACATCGACGACATCGAGATGATCTACAATCCTCTGCCGTTCACCGTCAATACGGGCGCCGGCGGATGGTGCACGGCATGCATGGACTTCAATGCGGTGGTGCCTTCCGGCGCAAGCGTCTACGGCGTGACCGCCATGGTTGACGACATCGCAGTCCTCAAGGAGATACCTTCTGGCAGCGTGATTCCGGCAGGCACCGCAGTGCTTGTCCATTCAAACTCCTCGAACGTGGAATTTGCGGTCGGCAACGGATCTCCCGTCGCCGTTGCGGGCAACATCCTCTCCGGTGTCACCGAGAGCACCTCCGCTCCGTCGGGCTGCTATGTCCTTTCCGACGACAGCACCTCTGACAGGCCGGTGTTCAAGCTCTACAGCGGCAGCACGCTCCAGGCAAACGAGGCATATCTGCTCAGATAACCTGGTCGGGCAACAAAGGAAGACCCCCGGATACAACCGTATCCGGGGGTCTTTTTGTCATGGAACGGAATGATGACGCTTTCTATGCGTTGTTCTTGTTTCCGCCGAGGATGCCACCGAGGATGGTGCCTGCGGAAGCGAGAAGTCCGCCGCCGCTGTTGCCGCCCTTGAGCAGGATGAGAATGTCCTGGAGGTCCACATCACCGTCACCGTCCTGATCCTTGAGGATGCCGCCAAGTTTGGAAACGATGCCCGGGATCAGCTTGGTGATGCCGCCGGTGAGGGCTGAGCTGAGGTTGAGGGTCTTTGCGGCGCCGTTCGTGAAGAGCTTGCCAGCAAGGGAACCGATGGAAGAAGCTGCTGCTGTCGATTTGCCGGTCAGCAGCGCCTTGATTGCCTCAAGGCCGCCAGGCTGCGATGCAGTCTGGGTAAGACCGCCGAGGATGGACTCGGAGATGCCGCCGAACACCTTTTCCTTGATGTTCTCCGGTATTGCCACGCCACCCATGTTGGATTTGACGGTCTTGCCGATGATGTCGATTAATGATGCCATTTTCGTATAGTTTGGTTTAGCAGTTATCGTTCAAGCTTGTGGATTGCCAGACCGCTGCGGAGCTTGGGCTCGAACCATGTCGTCTTAGGAGGCATGATGTTGCCGGTGTCGGCAATGTCGATGAGCTGCTTCATCGAGACGGGGTAGAGCGCGAGCGCAAATGCCATCTCGCCGCTGTCGACTCTCTTCTTGAGCTCGCCAAGGCCACGGATGCCGCCGACGAAGTCGATGCGGTTCGAGGTGCGGAGGTCGCCGAGGTTGAGGATCTTGTCGAAGATGAGGTTGGAGGAGATGGTGACGTCCAGCACGCCGATGGGGTCGCTGTCGTTGTATGTGCCGCATTTTGCGGTGAGCGAATACCACTTGCCGCCCATGTACATGCTGAAGTTGTGCAGCGCTGCGGGACGGTAGATGTCAGCTCCCATCTCGACGATGTCGAAGCTTTCGGACAGGCGGCCGAGGAACTCTTCGGGAGTCAGGCCGTTGAGGTCCTTGACCACGCGGTTGTAGTCTATGATCTTGAGCTGGTTGTCGGGGAAGCAGACGGCCATGAAGTAGTTGTATTCCTCATCGCCGGTGTGGTTCGGGTTGTGCTCCCTCTTCTCTGCGCCCACGCGTGCGGCAGCAGCCGTGCGGTGGTGTCCGTCGGCCACGTAGAATGCGGGGATGCCGGCGAAGATCTCGGTGATGCGCTTGATGTCCTCGTCGTTGTCGATGACCCAGAACTTGTGTCCGAAGCCGTCTTCGTCTGCGATGAAGTCATATTCGGGAACGCGTGAGATGTAGCGGAACATGATTGCGTCGATCTCTGCGTTGTCGGGATATGCGAAGAATACGGGCTCGATGTTGGCGTTCTGGATGCGGACATGGATCATGCGGTCGTCTTCCTTCTCCTTGCGGGTGAGCTCGTGCTTCTTGATGGTGCCGTTGGCATAGTCGTCGGTGTTGGCGCAGAGCACGATGCCGTACTGGGTGCGGCCCTCCATCGACTGTGCATAGACATAGTAGCACTCCTTGGGGTCCTGGACGAGCCAGCCTCTCTGCTGCCAGAGCTTGAAGTTCTCGACTGCCTTGTCGTAGGTGCGCTGCTCGTGCTCGCCTGCGATGGGCTCGAAGTCGATCTCAGGCTTGGTGATGTGGAGCAGTGATTTCTCGCCTGCCTCGGCCTTCGCCTCGACAGAGTTCATGACGTCGTAGGGACGAGCGGAAACCTCCTTGCCGAACTGCTTCGGCGGACGGATTGCTGCAAAAGGCTTTACTTTTACCATGGCTTTCGCTTATTTGTTGAGCTGGAAGGTGCGGTCGCCCGTGGCGAAGAACTTGCAGATCTGGTTTGCTGCCGCAAGGCCTGCGTTGATGTTTGCCTCAGCGGTCTCTGCTCCCATCTTCTTGGGGGTGCCGAAATAGCGCTTTCCGAATTTCTCGGCGAACTCTGCTGCCTTCTCGGGAGCGACGTCCGCAACGTAGCGGAGGTCTTCACGCTCGGTAAGGACTGCCATGAGCTCTTCTTCGTTGATGACTTCCTTGCGGGCGGTGTTGATCAGGCATGCTCCCTTCGGCATCCTGCCGACGAGGTTGCGTCCGATCGAACCCTTGGTCTGGGGCGTAGCGGGGATGTGCAGCGAAACGAAGTCGCTCTTTTCGTAGAGCTCTTCGAGAGATGCCGCCACCTTTGCGCCTGTTGCCTCGATCTTCTCGTTCGGGAGGAACGGGTCGAATGCGATGACATTCATTCCGAGAGCCATGGCTTTCTGACCTACGAGACGGCCCACGTTGCCGTATGCCTGGATGCCGATGGTCTTGCCCTGGAGCTCTGCGCCGGTGCCCGGGTTGAACTGGTTGCGGTTCATGAATATCATCAGGCCGAGTGCGAGCTCCGCGACTGCGTTGGAGTTCTGGCCGGGAGTGTTCATCGCGACGACGTTGTGTGCCGTGCAAGCCGCGAGGTCGAGGTTGTCGAAACCTGCGCCTGCGCGGACGACGATCTTGAGGTTCTTTGCTGCCTCGACGACTTCTGCCGTCACCTTGTCCGAACGTACGATGAGTGCGTCCGCGTCTGCGACTGCTGCCACGAGGTCAGCCTGCTCGGCATATTTCTCGAGGAGTGCGAGTTCGTGTCCGTTTTCTTCTACGATGCGGCGGATGCCGTCGGTCGCTGCCTTTGCGAAAGGCTTCTGTGTTGCTACGAGTACTTTCATCGTCCTGTTATTTGTGAAGTTTTTCGAATTCCTGCATGCAGTCGATGAGTGCCTGGACTGCTTCCTTCGGGCAAGCGTTGTAGATGGATGCGCGGAAGCCGCCTACGCTGCGGTGGCCCTTGATGCCGACCATTCCCCTTTCCTTTGCGAAGGCGAGGAACTCGTCCTGGAGAGCCTCGTAGCCCGGAGCCATGACGAAGCATACGTTCATGATCGAACGGTCTTCCTTTGCTGCGGTGCCGACGAAGAGAGGGTTGCGGTCGATCTCGTCATAGAGCATCTGTGCCTTCTCGACGTTGATCTTGTTGATTGCCTCGACGCCGCCGATGCCCTTGAGCCACTTGAGGGTCTCGGTCATGACGAAGATCGGGAACACCGGAGGAGTGTTGAACATGGACTCCTTCTCGATGTGGGTGCGATAGTCGAGCATGGTGGGGAGGTAGCGGGTGACCTTGCCAAGGACGTCGTTGCGGATGATTGCGAAGATGACGCCTGCAGGGCCTACGTTCTTCTGTGCGCCACCATAGATGAGAGCGTACTTGCTCACGTCGACCGGACGGCTCATGATGTCGGAAGACATGTCTGCGACGAGGTTGACGGGGCAGTCCATGTCATACCTGATCTCGGTGCCGTAGATGGTGTTGTTGGTGGTGATGTGGAAATAGTCGAGGTCGGTCGGGATCTCGTATCCCTTGGGGATGTAGCTGTATGTCTTGTCTGCGGAAGAAGCCACGCATACGGCGTTGCCGATGCCCTTTGCTTCCTTGAGGGCCTTCTTTGCCCATACGCCGGTCTCGAGGTAGCCTGCCTTGTTCTCGAGGAGGTTCATTGCGACATAGAGGAACTGGAGAGATGCACCGCCGCCGAGGAAGAGGATCTCGTAGTTGTCAGGGATGTTGAGGAGTTCCCTCCAGAGGGAACGGCATTCGTTCATTACCTCCTCCCATTCCTTTGAACGGTGGGATACGCTGATGACGGGCATTCCTGTGCCTTTGAAGTCCTTCAGTGCCTCGATGGTTGCATCGATTGCCTGCTGGGGAAGAACGCAAGGACCTGCGTTGAAATTGTAAGCTTTTTTCATATGTGAGAATAAAAATTTTGTTTGAACTGTTTGGTTACTGTCGGATTGTCAACATTAATCCGCAAATATAGTAAAAACAAAGGAATATCGGCATGATGTTTCAATGTTTTGGAATAACTGCGACAAATGCTGAAATAAGTCGCTTTTATTTTGTTTGTCAAACAATTTTTCGTAACTTGGTCAAATGAAAGGCCCCGTCGGGCTTTGTTACATTTGCTTGTTATGGACATCAGTTCTGAAGAGTTACATTCGAGACTAAAGCATTTCTTCGGCTTTGACAAGTTCAAGGGCGACCAGGAGGCCATCATCAGACATCTGATCGGTGGCGGCAATGCCTTCGTGCTCATGCCGACCGGCGGCGGCAAGTCCCTCTGCTACCAGTTGCCGGCATTGTGCCTGCCCGGCACGGCCATTGTCATCTCTCCGCTCATCGCCTTGATGAAGAACCAGGTGGACGCCATCCGCGGCTTCATACAGGGCAGCGAGGGAGTGGCGCATTTCCTCAACTCGTCCCTCAACCGCACTCAGATGCAGGAGGTTCACGAGGATCTTCTCAAGGGTGTGACCAAACTGCTCTACGTGGCGCCCGAGTCGCTCACCAAGGAGGAGAACATCCAGCTGCTTAAGCAGATACACATATCTTTCTACGCAATCGACGAGGCGCACTGCATCTCGGAATGGGGCCACGACTTCCGTCCCGAATACAGGCGCATCCACAGCATAGTGCAGGAGATCGGTCCGGCTCCGCTCATCGCGCTCACCGCGACGGCCACCCCGAAGGTGCAGTCGGACATCCAGAAGAACCTCGGCATGATGGACGCGCGCGTCTTCAAGTCGTCGTTCAACCGCGAGAACCTCTACTACGAGATCCGGGACAAGTCCAACCCGAAACGCGACATCATCAAGTTCATAAGGGAGAACCCCGGCAAGAGCGGCATCATCTACTGCCTCAGCAGGAAGAAGGTCGAGGAGATAGCCGAGCTGCTCAACATCAACGGAATCAAGGCGCTTCCATACCACGCCGGCATGGACGCCGCCTCCCGTGCCCGCAACCAGGATGCCTTCCTGATGGAGCAGGTGGACGTGATTGTCGCCACCATCGCCTTCGGCATGGGCATCGACAAGCCGGACGTGAGGTTCGTCATCCACTACGACATCCCGAAGAGCCTCGAGGGCTACTATCAGGAGACCGGCCGCGCGGGACGAGACGGCCGCGAGGGCCAGTGCATCGCCTTCTACAGCTACAAGGACATCCAGAGGCTGGAGAAGTTCATGCAGGGCAAGCCGGTGTCGGAGCAGGAGATCGGCAAGCAGCTGCTGATGGACACCGTGGCATATGCCGAGTCCAACCAGTGCCGCCGCAAGATACTTCTCAACTACTTCGGCGAGGACTATCCTCAGGACAACTGCGGGTCGTGCGACAACTGCCTCCACCCGAAGAAGCAGTTCGACGGACAGGAGGAGATGCAGACGGTCATCGAGCTCGTCATGTCGCTCAAGGAGGCCTTCAAGACCGACCATCTTGCAAACATCCTGGCAGGTGTGAGCAACTCCATCATAAAGTCATACAACCACAACCGCCACGAACTGTTCGGCGTGGGACGCGACCGCGGCGCGCGCTTCTGGTCGGCGGTGATCCGTCAGGGACTCATTCTTCACCTGCTCGACAAGGACATCGAACGCTACGGCCTGATCCTGGTGACTCCAGCCGGCAAGGAATTCTATGAGCATCCCTTCCCGCTGATGCTCACCGAGGACCGCGAGTTCGTCGACGGCGAGGACGATGACGACGACGAAAGCCCGGTCGTGGGCAACACCAAGCACAACATGGCCTCCGGCGGAGGCGATCCCGTGCTGCTGGCGATGCTCAAGGACATCCGCAAGGAGCAGTCCCGCAAGCTCGGGCTCCCGTCCTGGGTCATCTTCTCCGACCCTTCGCTCGAGGACATGTCGATAACCTATCCCGTCACCTACGAGGAGCTCAAGAACTGCCAGGGAGTGGGAGAGGGCAAGGCGCGCAAGTTCGGCGCCGAATACATCAAGCTGATCGCCAAGTATGTGGAGGAGAACGACATCATCCGTCCCGAGGACTTCGTGGTCCGTTCGGTGGCCAACAAGAGCGCCAACAAGGTCTACATCATACAGAGCATCGACCGCAAGCTGCCCTTCGAGGACATTGCCGCCAACAAGGACATGGAGATGGACGAGCTTCTCGACGAGATAGAGTCGATCGTAAGCTCGGGCACCAAGATAAACATCGACTACTACCTCCACCAGGCGGTGGACGACGACAAGGTGGACGACATCTTCGACTTCTTCAAGGAGGAGGCGGCTTCCGACTCGGTATCCGACGCGCTGAAGGAACTCGGCGGCTTCTATACCGAGGAGGAGGTGCGGCTGGTGAGGATCAAATTCCTCTCCGAACTGGGCAATTGATTGCTTAAGTTTCTGAAAATTGATATATTTGCAGTCCGGTATCATCCGGACTGTTTTTTTTTTGACAAACACAAAATAATCAAGACATAATGAAAACAATCAAAATCATCGCACTGTGCGCAACCGCAGCTCTTGTCCTCGCTTCATGTGCAGGCAAGACTTCAAACGAACCTCAGCCTGCAGGAATCAGCAAGGCTGAAGTGGATTCCGTAAGCTTCATGATGGGTTATTCCTTCGGAATGTCCGTCAAGCAGAACAACTTCGGTGCACTTGACTGCAACCAGATCATCAAGGGCATCAAGACTGCCATCGCTGACGACATGAACGAACCGACCGTAGAGCAGGAAGAATTCTACCGCGTTGTCAACGGCTTCATCGAGAAGAGAATGGCTGCAGTTGCTTCCGAGAACAAGGCGAAGGCTGACAAGTTCTTCGAGGACAATGGCAAGAAGAGCGGCGTCATCACTACCGCATCAGGCCTCCAGTACCAGATCGTCCGCGAGGGCAACGGCGTGAAGCCGATCCCCGGTGACAAGGTGAAGGTCAACTACGAAGGCACCATCGCCACTACCGGCGAAAAGTTCGATTCATCCTATGATAGGGAGGAACCAGCTGAGTTCGGACTCACCGATGTCATCCCCGGTTGGACCGAAGGTCTCCAGATCATCGACGAAGGTGGTGAGATCACCCTCTGGATCCCTGCAGAACTCGCATACGGCGAGCGCGGCGCAGGTTCCGTCATCGCTCCGAACAGCCCGCTCAAGTTCAGGGTAGAGCTTCTCGAGGTCATCCATCCTGAGAAGACCGAGAACGCCGAGGAAACGAAATAGTGCTCTTCCGGCAATCAAATCCCGGCCGACAGCAGAGTCTGTTGGCCGGTTTTTTGTATATTTGTCACGCGTTGAAAACAAAAGAACACTGAAATGAAAAAGATATTTTCCATCGCCTTGTCGGCCCTGCTGCTTGCGGGGGCCGTCGACGCATATGCACAGAACGACCTGGGCAGGACCCTTCCCGAACCGCAGCCATCCGCCATCACTGCTGCCGAGGTGGACAGCGTCAGCTACATGATGGGCCTCACTTTCGGCAATACGCTTCGCCAGTCAGCTTCCGAGCTGGGAGCCCTGGACTATGCCGGCATCCTGCGCGGCATGAAGGACGCGATGGACAACGGCAGGGAAATCAGTCAGCAGGAATTCTATGAATGTCTCGAATCATTCGTGAGAAAGCGCAGGGAGGCTGCCGCCGTCGCCAATGTGGTCTCGTCGGAGAAGTTCTTTGCTGCCAATGCCAAGGTGAAGGGGGTGGTGACGCTTCCTTCGGGACTCCAGTATCAGATCATCGACGAAGGCGGCGAGAAGCACCCCACTCTCGACGACAGCGTGCTGTTGGACTATGAGGGCTACTGCATCCTTTCTGGTGAGCTCTTCGACTCGACGGCAGAGCGCGGTACTTCCGCGTTCTTCAGCCTCGGAACGATAATCGACGGCTTGAAGGAAGGACTCCAGCTGATCGGTGAGGGGGGCGAGATCAACCTCTGGGTGCCTGCCGAACTGGCATACGGCGTCGCGGGCGTGCCGCGCCTCATCGGCCCGATGGAACCGCTGATGTTCCATGTGGTGCTCCACAACGTGCTGCCTTCCTCTTTCGAGTGGTCGCAGAAGACGGTGATCCGGACCAATGAGGACGGACAGGTCGAGAAGACCGTAAAGACAAAGCTGAACGAGATAAAGTAGGGATCAGAGAGTGATCCATTCGATTGAGCGGTCCCTTCCCCAATAGGAGAGCTGCCTCTTCGCATAGTGCCGTGTGTTTCTCTTGATGAGACGCACGGCTTCTTCGTATGGTATCTCCCCGTCGAAATACTGGAACATCTCCTTGTAGCCCACGGTGTTGAGCGCCGGCATGTCACGGTAGGGCAGCAGCGAGCGGGCCTCCTCCTCGAGTCCCTGCTCCAACATGGCGTCGACACGTCTGTCGATGCGTGAGTAGAGTTCCTCCCTGTCGCGGGTGAGCCCCGTCTTGACTATCTCGAACGGCCTCTTCTTGGCCGGGGAGGTCTTGTATGAGGAGAACTTGCGTCCGGTGGCAAGGGTCACCTCCAGCGCGCGTATCAGCCTCTGGGTGTTGGCGATGTCGATGGTCCGGTAGGATTCCGGGTCGATCTGCTTAAGCTCGAGCCGGAGCGATTCCGGCCCCTCGGCGGCGAGACGCTCCATCAGCTGGCGCCGCACCTCCTGGTCGGCCTCGGGGAAGTCGTCCAGTCCGTTGCAGAGCGCGTCTATGTAGAGTCCGGATCCGCCGCACATCACAACCGTCTCGTGTGTCTTGAAGAGTTCGTCGAGCAGCGCGAGCGCCTCCAGCTCGTAGCGGCCGGCGGTGTAGTATTCGCTGACGGAATTCGAAGCGATGAAATAGTGCCTTACGGCTGCAAGCTGCTCGGGGTCGGGGCGCGCCACGCCTATGCGCATCTCGCGGAATATCTGGCGAGAATCGCATGACACAACCGGCGAGCCCAGTCGCCTTGCCAATGATATGCTGTAGTCTGTCTTGCCGACTGCGGTCGGCCCGAGTATGATGATCAGTCTTGGCATCGGGGGTTACTCGTCCTTCCCGTAGTCATCGTCTACGAGAAGTTCCTCCTCGTCCCCGTCGCCTTCGTCGTCATCATCATCGTCATCATCGTCATCGTCGTCGAAGTCGTCGTCATCATCGAAGGCGGCGTGTTTCTCGGCTGCCTTCTTTGCTGCCGCAACGGGGTCGTAGGTCTCAATTTCCTGATAGTGGGCATTGAACTGGTCAGGGGCCTGGCCTTTCTCCTCCACCCTGTAGGGGTAGGCGAGCTTGGCGGAATATTCGGCTTCGGAAACGAAGACGAGGCGGATGTAGCGGTCGTTGCGCAGGTCGAACACGTAGTGGAGCTCAACTTCGCCCTTGGCCAGCGCCTGGTCGAAGGTGACCTTGTCCATCGCGCCGTCACCCATGTCGAAGAGGCAGTACTGGCTGGTCAGCTCGCCTTTGTCGTTGTATGCTTCGAAAAGCACCATTTGGTCCGGTGAAAAACCCAGATCGTTCAATATGAATGAATTGAAGTCAAAGAGATTCATGGTGGACTTCAATTCGTATATCCTGTAGAAAACCTTGCTCTCAGGAATTGTTGCCTTGTATGTGCAGATCATTATAACGGATTTCTTGGGTCGGGCCGGAGGGAAAAGTGCCCCTGCTGACCTTACTTATTGCAAAATTAGCAAAAAACCTATATATTTACAACTCGATATGAATCCGATTTCCGGCAATCCTACCGATACCTATCGCAGCATAGCCTCACAGTCAAAGGGTTTGTACAAGGAGAAGGGAAGCAAATTCATCGCTTTCGCCCATCCTGTCGAAACCGTCGAGGAGGTCAAGGAAATCGTTTCCTCCATCAAGAAAGAATATTTCGACGCACGTCACCACTGCTATGCATACCGCATCGGCCACACCGGTGACATATGGCGCATGAACGACGACGGCGAGCCTTCCTCGACTGCCGGCAAGCCAATCTACGGACAGCTGCTCTCCAACGAGCTGAGCGACATACTTGTCGTGGTGGTGCGCTATTTCGGCGGCATCAAGCTGGGCGTGCCCGGCCTGATCAATGCCTACCGTACGGCGACCGCCGACGCGATTGCCTGCGCTACGATCGTGGAGAAGGTTGCGACCGAGCCGTTCACGATTAAGTTCGACTACCTGCAGATGAACGACGTGATGAAGGTGCTCAAGGAGATGAACCTCTCGCCGTTCGAACAGGAATACGACAACGACTGCACGATTTCGGTGCGCGTGCCGCTGTCGCAGAGGGAAAGTTTCAAGGAATCACTGAATTACACTCAAATATGCCAAAAAGTCTGATTTCAATCCACGATTTCACGCGCGACGAGATGCTGCACATCCTGGACGTCGCGTCTGAATTCGAGCAGAACCGTTCACAGAAGATATTGGACGGCAAGGTGGTGGCGGCGCTCTTCTTCGAGCCTTCCACCCGTACCAGGCTCAGCTTCGAGACGGCCGCGAACCGCCTCGGCGCAAGGGTCATCGGCTTCTCGGACATCGCCAACACCAGCATTTCAAAGGGCGAGACTCTCAAGGACACCATCAAGATGGTGTCCAACTACGTGGACCTCATAGTCATGCGCCATCCTCTGGAAGGAGCTTCGCGCTATGCTTCCGAAGTGGCTTCAGTGCCTGTCGTCAACGCTGGCGACGGCGCCAACCAGCATCCTTCACAGACTCTGCTGGACATGTACACCATCAGACAGACGCAAGGCCATCTTGACGGGCTTACCATCAACATGGTGGGCGACCTCAAGTACGGCCGCACCGTGCACTCGCTCATCCAGGCGATGCACTACTTCTCGCCGAACTTCATCTTCACCTCGCCGCAGGCTCTGCGCATGCCGTTGGAATACCGCGAGTTCCTACGCAACAAGGGCATAGCCTACACCGAGACGGCGCAGCTTTCGGACTACCTCGACTCTTCGGACATCCTCTACATGACCAGGGTCCAGCAGGAGCGGTTCCGCGACCTGAAGGAATATGAAAAGGTCAAGGACATCTATCATCTCGAGGCCTCGATGCTCTCGGGAGTCAAGCCCAACATGAAGATCCTCCACCCGCTGCCCAGGGTCGGCGAGATAGCGCAGGATGTCGACGAGACGCCCTATGCCTGGTATTTCAGACAGGCCGAAAACGGAATGTATGTCAGAATGGCGATCATCGCCTATCTGCTCGGTTACAAATAGTGCAAGCCATGGAAAAGAATGAGAGCAAACTTGTGGTGACCGCCATAGAGAACGGCACCGTGCTGGACCACATACCGTCCGACTGCCTCTTCAAGGTGGTCGGCATACTCGGCCTTTCGCACTGCGACAACCAGATTACGATAGGCAACAACCTCGAGAGCAGGTCGCAGGGACGCAAGGGCATCATCAAGATAGCGGACCGCTTCTTCGAGGACGACCAGATCAATGCGGTGGCGCTCGTGGCGCCCAACGCTACGATCAACATCATCCGCGACTTCAAGGTCGTGGAGAAGAGGGTGATCCCGATTCCGGAAGAGGTGCGCGGCATCGTGCGCTGCACCAACCCGATGTGCGTGACCAACCACCAGCCGGTGGCGACGCGCTTCCGCACGGTGGTGGATGCGCGCGGCGTGCACTTGCTGTGTCACTACTGCGAGAAATCGACTGAGAGCAACGAACTGGAGATCATCCGCCGCGAGCAGCGCCCGCGCTAGCGGATGTGCCAATATGATCCGACATGCGGGCCGTGCCTTACAGCGCGGCCTGTATGTCGTTGTCTATATTCTTGTAGATCATGTAGAACGCATCGTCTCCGAGCGGAGTGTAGCGTCCGATGAGCGCCTTGATCTGGGTGATGATCAACTCGCCTGAGATGGCCCACTCGTCATCGGTCGCGACGATGTCCCTGGCCTTCGTGTAGGCGGTGAACTCCTTCTTCAGGTCCATGCCCGAGAAGAACTTCTCGAGGGCATCCATGTCCTCGATCGAGCGGATCCTTGCCCTTTGGCGGTCGCACGTCTCGTTGGCGAACTTCACCTGGAGGCTCTGGCGGTTGCACTTTATCAGATATTCGGTCGTGCGGGTGGTGTCGAGCGGGACGAAGACATCCGGGATGATGCCGCCTCCGCCGTAGACGATCTTGCCGCCCGGCGTGGTGAACTTGAGGGAGTCGTTCACCTTGATGCTGTCCGCGCTCATCATCTCGCCGCTCATGTAGCGCTCGTAGATGTCATATTCGTAGTCGTCGCTGTAAGGCTTCTGGATGCAGCGCCCCGTGGGGGTGTGGTATCTCGAGACGGTGAGCCTGATGCCGCTTCCGTCGGTGAAGTAGACCGGCTCCTGCACGAGTCCCTTGCCGAAGGAGCGCAGGCCGTAGATGGTGCCGCGGTCGTTGTCCTGGATTGCGCCGGCGAAGATCTCGCTCGACGATGCGGAACTCTCGTTGATGAGCACGGCAAGCTCGATGTCCTTGCAGCTGCCCTTTCCGTCCGCGAAGATGTCCTGGCGTGCGCGGTTGCGTCCTTCCATGTAGACGACGAGGTCGCCCTTCCCGAGGAATTCGTTGGCAAGCAGCACGGCCTGGTCGAGATAGCCTCCCGTGTTGTCCCTGAGGTCGAAGATGAGCTTCTTCATGCCGGCTGCGCGAAGCTCGATGATCTCCTTGAGGAACTCGAAGTAGCTTGTCTTGGAGAATTTCGACAGCTTGATGAAGCCGGTGGTGTCGTTGAGCATTATGCCAGTCTCGACGCTCTTGTCGGGAATCTTGTCTCGGATGATGTCGAAGGGGATGATCGAGGGGTCTCCGTCGCGGCTGACGCCGATCGTGACCTTCGTGCCCTTCGGCCCGCGCATGAGACGGACCATGGAGTCCTGCGGCGTGCCGTTGCCGGCGATGGCGATGGTGTCGACCTTGATTATGCGGTCTCCGCTCAGGATGCCGGCCTTCTCTGCCGGTCCGCCGGAGATGACGTTGGAGACCACGGCGGTGTCGTTCGGTACGGTGAACTGTATGCCGATGCCGAAGAATCCGCCCTGAAGGGACTCGTCCGCTGCCTCGAGCTCCGTCGGGGGCAGGTAAACGGAGTGGGGATCAAGCTTGGACATGATCTCCGGCAATATCTCCTCGGTGACCTTTGCATGGTCGATCTCATCGACATAGTCGCTGTCGACCTTGTTGAGGATAAGCATGAGTTTCGCCCAGTCGTCCTTCGTCTGGCCGAGGTCTATCTTGTTCTTGCGTGAATTGCTCACGATGTTCTGCGCCAGCATGGCGGCAAGCAGCAGCGCGATGACGAGCAGCATCATCCTGATGCCCGAATATCCCCTGTTGTCTGAATTTTCTCCCATCTTCTATTCTTCGTATTTGACCACCTCTATGCCTGCGCGGCGCAGAAGTTCGACTCCGTCCATGATGCGGTATTCCTCGCTGTAGACAACGCGCTTGATTCCGGCCTGTATGATGAGCTTCGAGCACTCCAGGCAGGGGGATGCGGTCACGTAGAGCGTCGCTCCGTCGCTGCTGTTGCTGCTCTTTGCCACCTTGGTGATGGCGTTTGCCTCAGCATGCAGGACATATGACTTGGTGACCCCGTTCTCGTCCTCGCAGACGTTCTCGAACCCTGAGGGGGTGCCGTTGTAGCCGTCCGAGATGATCATCTTGTCCTTCACAATGATTGCTCCCACCTGACGTCTCTTGCAGTAGGAGTTGCGCGACCAGACGGCCGCCATGTCGAGGTAGCTCTTGTCGAACTGTTTCTGTTTGTCTTTGTTCATCGCTGATAAAGGTATCTTTTTATGCTTCTCTTCGGAGTCTTCTCGAACTCCTCCGGGAATATTTCAACGTTTGAGATCTTCGAGTAGTTGGGAAGCTCGAGGTTTGCCATTCCCACGCTCTCCTTGAGGCTGGCGAGCAGTGCCTTGTTCGAAAGGCCGTCCTCCTCCGCCTGGTCGAAATCGGGATAAATGAGGGCCGTGAGATGGCCGTTGTCCTCGATGACGAGCGATTCGGTGACATATGGCAGGTTGTTGAGGCTGCTCTCGATCTCCTCGGGATAGATGTTCTGTCCCGAAGGGCCGAGGATCATGCTCTTGCACCTTCCCTTGAGATAGAGATAGCCGTCGGAGTCGACGATTCCCATGTCTCCAGTGCGGAACCATCCGCCCGAGGTGAAGGCCTCCTTGGTGGCCGCCTCGTTCTTGTAGTAGCCCATGAAGACGTTGTCTCCCTTGACCAGGATCTCTCCCGGGATCCTCTTCGGGTCCTTGGAGTCGATCTTGAAGCTCATTCTCGGGGCAGCCTTGCCGCAGGAGTAGAGCTTGGTCTTCTCGCTGCTCACATAGGTGATGATCGGGCCGCATTCGGTCATTCCGTAGCCGACGGTGAAAGGGAAGTTGATTCTCTTGAGGAAAGCCTCCGCCTCGCGGTTGAATGCCGCGCCGCCGATGATGATCTCCTTGAACTGGCCTCCGAAGGCCGCCACAAGCTCCTGCTGGATCTTGCGCACGACCATCTGGTCGAGTCCCGGCATGGCAAGGAACAGCTTCACGCGTCCCTTGCGGATGTGGGGGAGAAGCATGTTCTTGTAGATCTTCTCGATTATCATCGGCACCGAGATGATGACGTCCGGCTTGATCTCGGTCATGGCTGACACGATGACCCTGGGGCTCGGAAGCCTGGTGAGGAAGTGGACGTGCGCTCCTACGGTCATCTCGAAGAGGAACTCGAACATCATTCCGTACATGTGTGCGCTCGGCAGCATCGAGACGATGTTGGAGGCGTTGTTCATGTGCGGCTCGACTTCCTTGGCGAACTGGATGTTGGAGTAGACCGACCTGTAGGGCAGCATGACGCCCTTCGAGAATCCGGAGGTGCCGGAGGTGTAGTTGATCAGCGCCAGCTCGTCGGGCCTGTCCTGATGGTACTTGACGTTGTCGGGGCCGAAGGTCGGGTACTTGCCCTTGAATATGTCGTCGATGTGCTCCATGACGGAGTAGTAGATCTCCTTGCGGGCATATGCGACGACGAATTCCCTCATCGTGATGACGGCCTCGATGTTGTCCATCTCCTGGACGTTGAGGTCTTCCCAGATCTGCTCCCCGACGAAGAGGATGCGGCTCTCGGAATGGTTGATGAGGTGATGGATGTTGCCGGACTTGAACTCGTGAAGGATCGGTACCGGGATGGCGCCGTATGTCATGATGGCAAGGAAGGCCACGGCCCAGTTGGTCTGGTTTCTCGAGCAGAGCGCAATCTTGTCGCCCTTTGCGATCTTGCACGATTCGAAGAGAATGTGCAGACGCGCGATCTTGCCTGCCAGGTCGCCGTAGCTGAGCGTCGTGCCCTTGTAGTCGGAGAGGGCGGGACGGTCCCAGTTCTTCCTGATGCTTTCTTCAAATAGGTTGTTTACTGATTTCTTCATTGCCTTTCTTTTCCTTCTTCGTCGGTTCTAAGAGAATGCCTGGAGTTCGCAAAGGTGCGAGTACAAACCCTGTCTTGAGACAAGTTCGTCGTGGGTGCCGCGCTCGACTATCCTGCCGGCCTGCAGCACGATTATCTCGTCTGCGTGCCTTATCGTCGAGAGCCGATGAGCTATTACAAGTGAGGTACGGTTGGCCATCAGGTTGGTCAGTGCCTCCTGGACGAGCCTTTCGCTCTCGGTGTCCAGGGCTGATGTAGCCTCGTCGAGGATGAGGACGGGCGGATTCTTGAGCACTGCACGGGCTATCGCGATGCGCTGGCGCTGCCCTCCGGAGAGTTTCGAGCCGCGGTCGCCGATGTTGGTGTCGTAGCCGTGCTCGAGCCCCTCTATGAATTCGTCCGCGTTTGCCACCTTGGCAGCGGAGACCACCTCTTCGCGTGTGACTCCTTCCATGCCGAAGGCTATGTTGTTGTAAACAGTGTCGTTGAAGAGGATGGTCTCCTGCGTGACGATGCCGAGCAGCGAGATCAGGTCTGCGAGCCTGATGTCGCGGATGTCCGTGCCGTCGATGGTGATCGAACCGCCGGTGACGTCCCAGAAGCGCGGAAGCAGGTCGGCAAGAGTCGACTTGCCTGCGCCGGAGGGGCCGACGACGGCGACCATCCTGCCCTTGGGGATTGTGAGCGAAATGTCGCTGAGCACATCGCCGTTGCCGTAGCTGAAGCTGACGTTGTCGAATTTGATGCACTCCCTGAACTCGGTTGCCGGCCTTGCGTCGGGTTTCTGCGGGATTCCCTCCTCGATGTCGAGGATGTCGAAGATGCGGCGTCCGGAAACGAGCCCCTTCTGGATGGCGGCATATGAATTGGCGATGGCCTTCGCGGGCTCGAGCACCTTCCAGTAGAACATTATGTAGACTATGAAGCCTTCCCAGCTCATGCCCAGCTTTCCGTGGATGTTGAGCCATCCGCCGTAGAACAGGACGATGGCCGCGATGGAGATGCCGAGGAATTCGGAGGTGGGGGAGGCGAGCTCCTGGCGGTTGAACACCTGGCGGGAGACTTGGCGGTGACGCTCGTTGAAACGGTCGAAGTTCTTCTCGACGTAGCCCTTCGCGTTGAAGGCCTTGATGATCCTCGAACCGGAAATGGCCTCCTCGAACGAGCTGAGTATGCGCCCCATGAGGTCCTGTGTCTCCACCGAACCTGCCCTGAGCTTGCGCGTTATCCTGGTCACGAAGATGGCGGAGATGGGCAGCGCGACGAGCGATACGGCGGTAAGGCGCGGCGACATGTAGAAGAGCATCGCGAGGAAGCCGATGACCAGCAGCGGCTCGCGGAAAATGATGTGGAAGCTGCTGGCGATGCTGTTCTGCACTTCGGCGACGTCGTTGGAGATGCTCGAGAGTATGTCACCCTTGCGCTTGTCGTTGAAGTAGCCTATGTGGAGCGAGGATATCTTGGAGAAGAGCTCGCTGCGGATGTTCTTCATCAGCCTTGTCTTGACCGAGACGAGTATGCGCTGGGAGAGATAGCGGCAGAGGTCCGAGAGGAAGCAGGCGACCACCAGCAGGATGCAGACGAACGCCAGTCCCCTGATGATGCCGTGGCCGGCCACTACCGTGGAGAGCTGGTATGAGAAGAAATCCTTGAACCAGTCCAGCGACAGCTCGAAGGCCGGACGAGCCAGGTCGGTCGCTATGGTCTGGTTCTCGAAGAGGACCGTGAGCAGCGGACCCAGCAGGGCATAGTTCGCAATGCCGAAGATCACCGACAGTATCGAGAGCAGCAGGTAGGTGGGCCAGTACTTTCCGTAGGGCCTGCCGTATGCAAGTATTCTCCTGAAGGTGTCCATTGTATTGCGGGACTATTGGTTACTGTGCTATGAAGCGGTAGACGATCTCGCCCTCCTGCTTTGCCGGCGCGGAGGTCGATGCGTTGAACCTCGAGCGCCTTGCGGCCTCGAGTGCGAATTCGTGGAGCTGCGTGTCGGAGCAGGACATCGCCGCGATGACCTGGGCTGCGATCACGCGTCCCTTCTGGTTTACGGTGATGGCGACCGCCACGTCACCGGAGCCGTAGCCCTTGTATGCAGGCACGGGGAGGAACTGCTTGGTGCGCCCTTCCAGGCTCCAGGAGATTACCGAGGGGCCCTGGTATGCCGGTGCCTTGTCGGCAGGCTTGTCGTTGCTCTCGCCGCCCATGTCCACGTTGTCCTGGTCGGCGCTCTGCTGGCGCATGGCCTCCCTTCTGGAAGCGTCGAGCTTGCGCTGAAGCTCGCGTGCGTCGTCATATACCTCGTTGGGGTTCTTGAACCTGTCGTCCTTGAGCCTCTGTCCGGCGTCGACCGAGATGTTGCGCACCTTTGTGCGGCTCTGCGCGGCGATCAGCTGGTCGAGTTCCTTGCTCACGTCCTTCTTGATCTCCATCTCCTTCTGCTCCTTCTCGAGCTGCTCCTGCTTGGTGAAGTCCAGGACGAAAGAGGTCTCCTTGCTCGAGACGGAATGTATCGTCGTCACGAGCAGGATGATCAGGATTGCAAGGTGAAAAGAGAGGGTCGAGTAGAGCCCGACCCTCTTCTGTCTATTGTCTCTGTTCGCCATTTGAGGTGTGAAGGTCTTTGTAGGCCATTCTTCTTATGCCTGACAGCAGGATGTTTATGGCAACCTTGTTGTGCCCTCCCTGCGGTATTATTATGTCGGCATCCCGTTTCGAAGGGGCTATGAACTGCAGGTACATCGGCTTGACGGTCTTCTTGTATCGGTCCATTACCCATTCGACATTCTTGCCGCGCTCGACGATGTCCCTCGAGATGATTCGCATCAGCCTCTCGTCGTCGTCGGCATCGACAAATACCTTGATGTCCATCTGCTCGAGAAGCTCCCGGCAGGTGAAGATGAGGATTCCCTCGATGATGATTATGTTGGAAGGTTCGACGTGGACGGTCTCCGGCTGCCTCGTGCAGGTGATGTAGGAGTAGGTCGGCTGCTCTATCGCCTTGCCGTTCTTGAGGTCCTTGAGGTGCTGGGTAAGCAGCTCGAAGTCGATCGCGTCCGGATGGTCGTAGTTGACGGCCTGGCGTTCCTCCATCGAGAGGTGGCTCTGATCCTTGTAATATGAGTCCTGAGGGATGACCGTGACGGCCTCGTGGGCCTGGTCCTTCAATCTCTTGACGATTTCGTTAACTACAGTGGTCTTGCCCGATCCCGAGCCGCCCGCTACGCCGATGATCAACATAATCCGTGGTTTTTATGGTTAAAATTCTGCTGTTTTAGGAGTCCTGGGGAAAGGAATGACGTCACGGATGTTGGCCATGCCGGTGACGAAGAGGAGCAGACGCTCGAATCCGAGGCCGAATCCGCTGTGCGGGCAGGTGCCGAAGCGGCGGGTGTCGATGTACCACCACAGGTTGCGGGTGTCCATGTTGAGCTCTGCGATGCGGTTGTTGAGCTTCTCGAGAGATGACTCCCTCTCGGAACCGCCGATGATCTCGCCGATCTTCGGGAAGAGGACGTCCGTGCCGCGTACGGTCTTGCCGTCGTCGTTCTGCTTCATGTAGAATGCCTTGATGTCCTTCGGATAGTCGGTGAGGATGACCGGCTTGCCGAAGTGCTTCTCGACCAGGTAGCGCTCGTGCTCGCTCTGGAGGTCGACGCCCCATGATACCGGGAACTCGAACTTCTGGCCGCTCTTGAGCAGGATGTCGATGCCTTCGGTGTAGGTCAGGCGGACGAACTTGGTCGATACGACGCTCTTGAGGCGCTCGATGAGCTCGGGGTCGATCATCTTGTTGAGGAACGCGAGGTCGTCCTGGCAGTTGTCGAGTGCATACTGGACGAGGTATTTGATGAATTCCTCCTCGAGGTCCATCAGGTCGTTCACGTCATAGAATGCCATTTCCGGTTCGACCATCCAGAACTCCGCAAGGTGACGCGGGGTGTTGGAGTTCTCGGCGCGGAATGTGGGGCCGAAGGTGTAGATCTCGCCAAGGGCCATCGCACCGAGCTCGGCTTCGAGCTGTCCGCTCACCGTAAGTGAGGTGTGGCGGCCGAAGAAATCCTGCGAGTAGTCGATCTCGCCGCTTTCGGTACGCGGGAGATTGTCGGGGTCGAGAGTGGTCACCTGGAACATCTCACCGGCGCCTTCGCAGTCGGATGCTGTGATCAGCGGGGTGTGCAGATAGACGAATCCCTTGTCGTTGAAGAACTTGTGGATTGCGAACGCCATGGCGTGGCGGATTCTGAGCACGGCGCCGAAGGTGTTGGTGCGCGGGCGGAGATGGGCAATCTCGCGGAGGAATTCCAAGCTGTGACCCTTCTTCTGGAGAGGGTATGTGTCAGGATCCGCGGTGCCGAGCACCTCGATTTCGCCGGCCTGCACCTCGACTGCCTGGCCGCTGCCGATGGAAGCCACGAGACGGCCTTTCACCGCAAGGCATGCGCCTGTGGTGATCTTCTTGAGAAGGGCCTCGTCGAACGAAGCGACGTCGGCTACGATCTGTATGTTGTTGATGGTAGAGCCGTCATTGAGGGCAATGAAGGCTACGTTCTTGTTACCTCTTTTGGTCCTCACCCAACCCTTGACGACGACTTCGTCTCCGGGAGCCTGGGCGAGCAGTTCTTTAATCCTTTTCATTGAATTCTGGTTGCTGTAATACAAACCGCTAATATACTCAATTGCCGTCAATTTACCAAATGACAGCCTTCGAAGCCTCGCTTTCGTTCCAGCATTTGTCGACCACGGTCACGACATACTTGTAGGAGTGACGGCGCTTGCCCTGAGGCTTGTATGATTTATCTCGCGTTATCTTGACGATGCATTCGCTCTTCGAGAGGTCGATTTCACCCTTTGCGGGGAAACGGTAGACGACGAAGAAGTGCGGCTGCTGGAGGACGTCGTCGGTGGGGTTGACGCTCCAGGTGATGCCGCCCTTGGAGGCCTTGATGCTCTTCACGCCTTCGGGGGCGATGGAGTCAAGGTGCGTGTAGGCGGGAATCAGGGCGAGGTCCTTCTGATAGATATGCTAGAGCGAATCCCTCATCGAGAAGGGCTTCTCATAGCGGACTCTTCCGGGACGGCCGGGGCGGTCATCCTGCTGCGGCTTCTTGGCATACTCGGCGGGGTCGGTGAGCGACCATCCGGGCCACCAGACGTTGCCGCCGACCTTCTCGAGGTCGCGTACGAGCTGCATCTTGCGCTCGATCTGGGTCTTCTGCGGTTCGCTCAGGTCGGGCGTGTTGAATGACGAAATGCTCTGTCCGATGTAGAGATGGGCGTCATATTTCCTGGTGTCGTTCCACCAGTTGATGAGGACTTCGTAGTCTGCCACGGCGAATCCGATCTTCCAGTAGAGCTGTGGCACGACGTAGTCGATGTAGCCCTTCTCAGCCCATGCCGGGATGTCGGCGAAGAGTTCCTCGTAGTTGGAGAGTCCGTTGGTGTCGCTGCCGCTGCCGTCGGGGGTGTCCTTCTTGTTGCGGTGGATGCCGAACGGTGAGATGCCGAACCTGATCCACGGCTTGATCGACTTGATCGTGTCGTTGATCTGGCGCATCAGTTCCTCGGTGTTGTGGCGGCGCCAGTCACCCTTCTGCCAGTATTCGAATCCCTGGTCAGCCGCATATTTTGCGAATGAGGCGTCGTCGTGGAACTCCTCGTACTTGACGGGATAGGGATAGAAATAGTCGTCGAAATGGATTGCGTCCACGTCATAGCGCGTAACGATGTCGGCGATCACCTTGACGGTGTGCTCGATCGATTCGGGCTCGCCCGGATCGAAGTAGAGCTGCTTGCCGTAGCGCTTGAAGATGTCCGGATTCTTGAAGTAGAGGTGGTCCGGATGCAGCTTCTCGTTGTCGTTGGAGGTGACGCGGTAGGGATTGAGCCATGCGTGGAGCTCCATTCCCCTCTTGTGGCACTCGTCCACCATGAATGCGAGCGGATCCCAGTAGGGGGTGGGGGCGACTCCCTGTTCTCCGGTCAGGAACCGTGTCCAGGGCTCAAGCTCCGACTCGTAGAATGCATCGGCCTGCGGCCTTACCTGGAAAATGACCGCGTTGCAGCCGACGGCCTGGAGCGTATCGAGCGAACGGATGAACCACTGCTGGATTTCATCGGTCGTCATGTTCTTGATTTCCTGGTTGCCCACTATGTGCAGCCAGGCGCCGCGGAATTCGCGTTTGGGAAGTGACTGTGCGAGGCAGGCCGTTACGGCAAGCGTGATGGCCAGGATGATGGAGATGGCTCTTTTCATGTTCTGTCGGGTATTGTGTTATTCTGCCTTTTCGAAGGGAACGCCCATGGCGGCGCAGATGCCGCGGGCGATGTCGGTGTTGTCGATGTGGCCGGCGAAGTTCAGGCTTCCGGCACCGATGGCCCATACGGGTACGGGGCCTCCGGCATGTGAGGTGGTAGACCAGCCGATTGCGGCCTTCTCGTTGACTTCGTCCATTACCGTGCGGTTGTTGAGGTATTCGTTCACGTCGGTGGTGGTTGCGGCAACCTTGATCGAGTCAATGACGGTGAGGTCGAAGTCGGCGCGCCTGCCCTTGAGGGTGGCACCTCCGGTCTCGTGGTCTGCCGTGACCACGATGAGGGTCTCTTCAGGATGGCGCTTGTAGAACTCGAGGGCTACCGCGACTGCGGTGTCCATGTCGAGTATCTCTGCAATCGTGCCGGCGAGGTCGTGGCTGTGGGCCGTCCAGTCGATGAGTCCGCCCTCTGCCATCAGGAAGAATCCCTTCTTGTTGCGTTCAAGGACAGTCAGGGCGGATTCGACGACCTGCTCGAGCGTGAGCTCGCCCTCCTTGCGGCCGAGCGCGTAGGCGAGGGTGTTCTCGGATTCCTCCTCCCTGACAAGGAGGATCTTGTCCGCATCCTTCTTCGTCTGGAAGTCATCATATCCGTATGCGATGGTGTAGCCGTTCTCGGCAATTATCTCATAGGAGCTGCGCTGGTCCTTCTGCTTGCCTGTCGGCTGGATGAGTCCGCCACCGGCGAAGAATTCGAATCCGGTCCGGGCAAGCTGTTCCGAGATCAGGTAGTAGTCGCTCCTGCTTGCGGAATGACCGTAGAATGATGCGGGGGTCGCATGGTTGACCTGGACCGACGTGGTGATGCCCACCGCATATCCGGCATCATGTATCTTGTATGCAATACTTTCAAGTTCTGTCGTGTCCGGTGCCACGCCAAGCATGCTGTTGTTGGTCTTGAAACCAGTTGCCATGGCCGTGCCTGCTGCCGATGAACACGTGATCATATGGTTGGCCGAGCAGGATACCGCTTCTCCCATTACGGGAAAGCTGGTGAAGTTGATCTTGTCTATTCCGATGACGCCCCTTTCCTGTGCCAGATAGGCACCGGTCATGGATACGCAGGCGGAACTCATGCCGTCCCCGATGAAGAGAAATACATATTTGGCTTTCTTCTCGCCGCAGGAAACGGTCAGGAGAATGGTGAGCATTGCCGCTGTGATGGCTGCAAGTGTTCTTCTCATTGTCTTTTCGGTTTTTATGGTTTTGATGTACCTAACAAAAGAAAGGGTGACTCGAGGCCACCCTTTCAATCAAATATATAGCGTTTTACAAGCCTTTGTTGGCAGCGTACATTATCTTGAGAGCCGAGCAGCGGCGCAGCTCCTGTTTGACCTCTGTGATGATACCCATGCGGGTGTCCTTGTCAGCCTTGATGTTGACGGTCATGTATGGACGGTCTGCCTCGCTGAGGCTTTCACGTTCAGCAGCGATGAAGTCGCGGATGTCGTCCTTGGTCCTGAAAGAATCGTTCAGCTGGATACGGGAGTCAGTACCGTACTGTGCGACGTACTGTTTGCTCGGCGTTCCGATGAAGATGTACGAGGAGAGGTCCTTTCTCTCGAGCTTGGCCACTTCCGAGGCCTTCGGGAGGGAAACCATGACCTTCTGCTCGCCCTGACGCATGTTTGTACAGACCATGAAGAACATCAGGATGATGAACACGATGTCAGGCAGCGACGAGGTGCTGATTGCAGGAATTTCCTTTCCGCCTTTCTTGATGAAATTTGCCATTTTGTGTCCTCCTGTTACTTCTTCTTGACGTCTTTCGGTTCAGCCTCTGAGATGCTCTGGGGAACTGCCTCGCGGACAGCTTTCTGGAGATCTTCGCTCAGGTTGGCGTACTTCTTTCCGAATGTCCTCATCGAGAACTCGTCACGGAGCTCGTTGACGGCACGGATAAGTTCGTTCTGGACTTCAATGTACTTGCTGTAGGTAGTACCGTTGTCATTCTGCAGTGAGATGACACCCTTTGAAACCTGAACGGAACCGAGACCCTCGATGTCCTTGTATTCCTTTTCGGGAAGGTTGGGATCCTCTGCGGGGTTGGTCAGGAATTCTTTGATTTTATCTTTCAGTTGGCTGACATCCATTGCTTCATTACCGGCGAAAAGTCTGTCGCTGGCGTTGATCTTCACCTGGATGATATTTCTTCTGTTGACCTTCTGGTCCTCGACCTTCTGCTCTTCAGTGGGCATAGGCGGGAGTCGACGGGAGATACCCGTCTCCTTGTCCATGGTGGTAACCATCAAGAAGAATATCAACGCAATGAAGGAGATGTCCGCCATTGAAGAGCCGTTGATTTCCGGAGTCTTTTTTGATGCCATACTTTTTTACTTATTTTTTGAGTGAGTTACGCAGACCACCCCAGATGAGGGAGACGAATGCTCCGACAACGAGGAGATAGCATACATAAAGCGTAGCATCTGCAAACTTGAAGGTACCTTCTGTCACGTCAGCGACATTGGTCTCGACTGGCTTGCCGGATGCAAGCAGGTAAGCGCCACCGCAGATCACTACTACACCGAGGATGATGAGCAGGAGCTTGAGCAGGCTCTTTCCATCCTTGAATGCCCTGATGAGAGGGAATCCAATCGTGAAAACCAAGGCGATTCCGAGAAGGATGTACGTCCAGCCCAGGTATGTGTCAAGCATGGGCGATTCCTGAGACTTGACCATCAGGATTGCGAGCACGAAGAGCACAGCCGAGACAAGGAGGAGTGCCACCTCGACAAACTTCATCGTCTTGTTTTCTTTCTTGTCACTTAATTTCATAATTGGTTGGAGAAATTAATCGAAGAATCAATTAGTTGTTGTATTTGACGAGGGCGTCGATAAGACCTACGGATGCCTCTTCCATGTCAACGACGATCGAGTCGATCTTGGTGATGATATAGTTGTAGAAGAGCTGGAGGATGATAGCGACGACAAGACCACCGACGGTGGTGATAAGAGCGACCTTCATACCGCCTGCAACCAGTGCCGGGCTGATGTCACCTGCTACCTCGATTGCGTCGAATGCCTGGATCAGACCGATGACGGTTCCCATGAATCCGAGCTGAGGAGCGATACCGATGAAGAGGGAGATCCAAGTCATGCCGTTCATGAGCTTGCCGCCTTCAACGCTGCCGTAGGTGATGACTGACTTCTCAGCATCTTCAATGCTCTGGCCGTCTTTGACGCGGAGGAGACCCTCGATGAAGACGCTTGCAACAGGGCCGCGGGTGTTGCGGCAGAGTTCGATTGCGCCGTCAAGATCCTTTTCAGCAAGTTTGTCCTCGATCTGCTGGGTGAACTTTGTCGAGTTGATCTGCTTGAGACTCAAAGTGATGATCTTCTCAATAGCGATAGCAAGACCGAGGATGAGGCACAACAACACCAATGCCATGAAGCCTGCACCACCTTCGATGAAGAGCTTCTTGAGCTGCTGGTGAAGCGGCTTGTCATCTGAACCTGCTGCGAATGGATTCTCATCTCCCGTTGCAGGCTCTACTGCTTCTTCTGCAGCCTCAGTTGCCTCTGCAACCTGCTCGGTTGCTTCAGCTGCCTGATCCTGAGCCGAAGCTTTCTGGAACTCAGCAGAAATAGTCAGAAGACCAATAACTGCCAAAAACATGAAAATTTTTTTCATAGATGTTTTAGTAATTAATTATTAAACAAAGTATTAAATAGTATTAATCTTTCTTGTTGGGCCAATTTGCGACTCTAAAATACCTTGCAAGGTAGTTATTTTTTTTGAATTCTTCACTATTAATTTGAAAATTCTCCGCATAACCTTTCCATCATCTTTTCTTTAACGACCGTCGGTTCAGCATATTGCCCGAGCAGCAGGAAGAGCTTGGTCAGGGCGGACTCGGTCGTGATGTCGAAGCCGCTTATGACGCCTGCCTCCAGGAGGCCTGCGCCGGTGGCATATGCCCCCATGTCGACGCTTCCCGTAGGGCACTGGGTGACGTTGACCATCACCAGCCCGCGGGAGGTGTGGGCCCTGATGATGTCGAGGAACCATTTCGACGAGGGCGCGTTGCCCGAGCCGTAGGTCTCAAGCACGATGGCCCTCAGCCCCGGAGTGTCGAGCACCGAGGAGATGTAGGTGTGGGAAATGCCCGGGAAGAGGCGGAGTATGGCCACGTTGGTGTCCATCTCGGTGTGGACCTTGAGCTTGCGGCCCCATTCCGCGGGGCGGTGGATCAGGTTGCGGTTGAACCTGATGTGGATGCCCACGTCGGCGAGCTCGGGACAGTTGGCGGACTTGAAGGCCCTGAAGTTCTCGGAGCTGTATTTGATGGTGCAGTTGCCGCGGTAGAGCCGGTTCTCGAAATAGATGCACACCTCGGGCACGGTCGGATGTCCGTCGTCGTCGGTTGCGGAGGCTATCTCGATGGAGGTGATGAGGTTTTCCTTGCCGTCGGTGCGCAGCATTCCGATGGGGAGCTGGCTGCCCGTGAAGATGACAGGCTTCTCGAGGTCCTCCAGCATGAAGCTGAGGGCGGATGCGGAGTAGGCCATCGTGTCGGTGCCGTGCAGCACGACGAAGCCGTCGTAGCGGTCGTAATATCGCTCGATGATCTCGGCGATCTCCACCCATGTCTCCGGCCTTACGTCGGACGAGTCGATGACCGGGTCGAAGGAGAGGGCGTCTATGTTGCATCCGAATTTCCTTAGTTCGGGCATCTCCTCCGTGATCTGGGAGAAGTCGAAGGGCTTGAGCAGGAGGGTGTCGGGGTCCTGCTTCATGCCGATTGTGCCGCCGGTGTAGATGAGAAGTATGGATCTGGTGCTGTTCATATGTCGAAAAGTTTCCTTGCGTTTTCGGTTGTCGTCCGCGCGACCTGTCCGATGTCCGCTCCGGTGAGTTCGGCCACCTTGGCTGCCACGATCGCCACGTAGGAGCTCTCGTTGCGCCTGCCACGGTATGGCACCGGCGTCAGCCACGGGCAGTCCGTCTCCAGCACGATGTCGGAGGGGGACATGCGTGGCAGCACCTCGGCGATGCCTGCGCGCTTGTAGGTCACCACGCCTCCGATGCCGAACTTGAAATCGCCGAAGGTGAGGGCTCTGCGATAGGTCTCGTAGCTGCCGCTGTAGGCGTGGAAAGTGCCTCGCACGGGCACGCCGCGCGTGTCCGAGAGCACGTTGAAGATGTCCTCGGTCGCTTCGCGCGCGTGTATGATGATCGGAAGGTCCATCTCGGCCGCCAGGCATATCTGCTCGGCGAAGACCCTTTTCTGCTCGGCGAGGAAATCCTTGGACCAGTATTCGTCGAGACCGATCTCGCCGATGGCGAGAAAACGGCGGTCGCGGGCGTGAGCCCTTACGAAATCGAGCTCCTCCTGCCATCCTTCGCCGACGGAAGTCGGGTGCAGGCCGATGCATGGAAAGGCATATCCCTCGAGGCGGTCGGCTGTGGAGAGCATGTCGCCGTAGGCGGCGATGTCGATGCCGGGCATCACCAGGGCCTTGACGCCCTGCTCCTTGGAGCGGGTTACAACATCCTCGAAATCCTCCCTGAAGGCTTCGTCGTAGATGTGCGAATGGGTGTCGATCAGTTCAACCATATTTTACAAAGATAATGAAAAGTTCGACTTGTTGCACATCGAATCGTGGCCGCGGTCGTGGCCTCAGGCCAGTTCGTACATGTTCCCGATGCAGTTCACGATCGCCCCGTCGAACTCGAGCTGGAGCACCGCTATCGAGAGTTCCCGCACCCCGATGCCGGAGATGCCGCTCATCGTCTCGAGGTCCATCGGGGAGCGCCTGCGCAGCATCGACAGCACTTTCTTGCAGTTGCCGTCGTATTCGCGTTCCGAAATCGCGGTCCTCTGGGGTTCCCACAACGTGGGCGGTATCCATCCCATCACCGTGGTGATGCTTGTCGCGCCGGTCGCGATGTGGGCGATGTCCTGCTCGATGAGGCTGTTGCATCCCTGGAAGGAGGGGTCGGTCGTCCTGCCGGGAAGCGCGAAGACCTCCCTGTCGTAGGAACTCGCGTGCCGCGCGGTTATCAGACCTCCGCCCTTTGCGAAGGATTCGACCAGCAGCGTGGCGTCGGCCATGCCGGCGATGATCCTGTTGCGCCGCACGAAGGTCAGCGCAACAGGTGCGGTATTGCGGCAGAAGTCGGTGACCACCGCGCCGTTTTCGATGATGCGTTCCGCCAGTCGGCGGTGCTGTAGCGGATAGATGGTGTCGGCACCCACTGGACTGACGGCAATGGTCTGCAGCCCGGCGTCGAGCGCCGCGGTGTGCGCTGCGGCGTCGATGCCATAGGCAAGGCCGCTGATTATGACGGGCGGCGTCACGCACTTCGCCAGGTCTCCGACTATGGAGGTGCAGCTTGTGCGCCCGCAGTAGGTGCAGCGGCGGGTGCCGACGACGGCCAGCGCTTGTCTCGGGTTGAGGTCGGCGTTTCCTCGGCAGAAGAGCACCAGCGGGGCGTCGGGGCATTCCCGAAGGCGGTATGGGTAGCGTCCCTCGCTGATGTAGATGGGGGTCACCCCGTTCGCGATGTCCCATTCCACCTCGCGTCGCGCCCACTCCAGCGTCGCGCCGTCGCGGATGCCGTCGACGAAGGGGGATGGACCGTTGAGGAGTTCCTCGAGTTCCCTGCGGGAGAGTTCGAAGACCTTTTCCGGACCTCCGGCAAAATTGACAAGCCCCCTTGCCACGTTGCACTTGTAGGCGAACAGGTGGGAGAGGGCTACGGCATATACATAAAAATCATAGTCCATATATTGCGTTTTTTCCGCTAATATATGGACTGTGACTTCTGGCTGTCTGCCAATTTTCCGCTTTTGACTCTTTTGTCGGACGGAAGGGAAATATCGGTTTTCCGGGGCGGTGTCGGTTGCCCGCGCCGATTGCGGCTAGATGACGAGCATCGCGTCTCCGTAGGTGCCGAACTGGTATCCCTCCTTGACCGCCACGTCGTATGCGTTCATGATGTTCTTGTATCCGCCGAATGCGGCAACGTTCATCAGCATGGTGGAGAGGGGGAGGTGGAAGTTGGTGACCATCGCGTCGGGGATGGAGAACTGGTACGGCGGGAAGATGAACTTGTTGGTCCAGCCTTCGAACGGACGGATCTCCTTCTGGGTGGTGACGTAGGTCTCCAGGGCGCGGATGACGGTGACGCCCACCGCGAATATCTTGTGACCATCCTTCTTCGCCTTGTTGACCTGGTTGGCGGTCTGCTCGGAGATCACCATCTGCTCGGAGTCCATCTTGTGCTTCGAGAGGTCCTCGACGTCCACGGTGTGGAAATGTGCGTTGCCCATGTAGAGGGTGAGGAACGCAGAATCCACATCCTTGATCTCCATCTTCTTGAAGAGGATCTTGCTGAAGTGGAGGCCGGCCGCGGGGGTGGCGACGGCGCCTTCGTTCTTTGCGTATATGGTCTGGAATCTCTCCTTGTCGATCTCCTCGGCCTGCGGACGGATCCATTTCGGGACGGGAAGCTGTCCGAGCTGGTAGAGCGTCTGGCGGAACTCCTCGTACGGACCGTCGAAGAGGAACCTCAGGGTGCGTCCGCGCGATGTGGTGTTGTCGATCACCTCGGCGATGAGGCTGTCGTTCTCACCGAAATAGAGCTTGTTGCCGATGCGGATCTTGCGTGCCGGATCCACCAGCACGTCCCAGAGGCGCTGGTCGCGGTTGAGTTCCCTGAGGAGGAACACCTCGATCTCGGCTCCGGTGCGCTCCTTGTTGCCGTTGAGGCGTGCGGGGAAGACTTTCGCGTCATTGAACACGAACAGGTCGTGCGGGTTGGCGTAGTCTATTATGTCCTTGAAGATCTTGTGCTCGATTTCGCCCGTGTCCTTGTGGACCACCATCATCCGGGCCTCGTCCCGCTGGTCTGAAGGATACTTTGCGATAAGTTCCTGCGGGAGGTTGAAGTTGAACTGTGAAAGTTTCATAAGTGAGGATAGGTTAGTCTTGTGCCCATGTCGGAACAATGCCGACAAAACATAGACTTATACGAAAAAGTTCAAAAAAAGTTTCAAAAAGTGTCAAATTTTGAAATTTCCGCTTGCAGTGCGGCGAAGTGCCGTCAGATATGCACCGCTTCCGAGAGCAAGACCGAGATCCCTGGCAATCGAGCGGACGTATGTTCCGCGGCTGCACCGGATGCGGATGTCCGCCTGCGGGCGGCTGCCGTCGGAGCGTCCGCTGGCCGTATGGTAGCAGTGGACGTTTTTCACCGTCTCCGAGGCTTCGATGCGCTCGTTGGCGGTGGCGTCGGCTTCGGCCGAGCCGCGGCGGAAGTCGAGCAGCTCCATCTCCCGGATGGTGATGAGCGACTTGCGCAGTTCGACGCTCTCGCCGATGCGGGCATATTCATAGGCGCGAAGTCCTCCGACGATCTTTGCCGAGAACATGGGCGGGACCTGCTCCTGCTCGCCGATGAAGCCTGCGAGTGCCTCGCGCACGCTTTCGGCGGTTATGTGGTCGTGGGGGTAGAGGCAGTCAATCTCCTGCTCCAGGTCGTAGGAGGGGGTGGTGGCGCCGAACTCCACGGTGGCGACATATTCCTTTTCGTGCGACTGCAGCTGCTCGGCAATCTTCGTCGCCTTGCCGGCGCAGACTATCAGCAGCCCCGTCGCGAGGGGGTCGAGGGTGCCGGCATGGCCGACCTTGAGGTTCTTCTGGTGGAAGTGGCGCTGGAGCTGGAACTTGCATTTGCGCACCAGGTCGGCGGAGGTCCACCGGTAGGGCTTGTCCAGCGGTATGACGATTCCCTCGGGATAGTCTGCCATATCGCAAGAAAGGCGGGATTCAAAGAATTCCGCCATTCCTTCCACGGGACAGCCGTCGAGAATGTAGGGCTCTGCCATTACCTGCAAGGTATCTTGTCGACGCGGCGCTGGTGGCGTCCTCCCTCGAATTCGGCGCTGAAGTAGGCCTTCACGATCTCCTGTGCGGTTTCCAGGGGGATGAAACGTCCCGGAAGACAGAGTACGTTGGCGTCGTTGTGGCGACGTGCGAGGGCACCGAGCTCGGGTGTCCAGCAGAGTGCCGCGCGGACTCCCTGGTGCTTGTTGAGCGTCATGCAGATGCCGTTGCCCGAACCGCAAATTGCGATGCCGCAAATTACCTCGTCGTGCTCGACCGCACTTCCGAGCGGATGTGCGAAATCCGGATAGTCGACGCTTTCTTCCGAATTGGTGCCGAAGTCGCGGATCGTGAATCCAAGGGATTCCAACATTGGCTTGAGAGCCTCCTTCATTTCAAAGCCGGCGTGATCTGACGCCATTCCGATGATGTCTGCCATGTCTTTATGTTTTTATTTGAGTGTTTCGATTGCGTTGGCGATCCTCCTGTCGGTCTCCTCCTTGCCCATGATGGCCATCATGTCGGCCACGCCGGGACCCTTGGATGCGCCTACGAGGAAGAGTCTGAGGGTGTTCATGACCTTTCCCATGGACCATTCGTTGGAGACGATCAGGTTGTGGAGCTCCTCTTCGACGTGCTCCTTGGTGAAGGGCTCGATGTTGCCGACGAACTCGCGGACCTGGGGGATGATGGCCTTGGTCTCGTCCTTCCAGAACTTGTTGACCGATGCCTCGTCATATGAGGCGGGAGCCTCGAAGAAGAACGACGTGAGGCCCCAGAGCTCGTTTGCGAAGTGGGCCCTCTCGCGCATCATCATCAGCACCGCAGAGATGTACTCGTCGCTGAACGAGGCGACCTTGTCGCCGTTCATCTCGCGGAACTGCGCGGTCATCTTGTCGGCAGGCTGCTTGCGCAGGTATTCCTGGTTGAACCATTTCGCCTTGTCGGGGTTGAAGCGCGCTCCGGACTTGACGACTCTCTCGAGGGAGAATGCCTCGACCAGTTCGTCGAGTGTGAATATCTCCTGCTCTGTGCCCGGGTTCCATCCGAGCATGGCGAGGAGGTTGACGAACGCCTCGGGATAGTAGCCGTCCTCGCGGTATCCGCGGGTGACCTCACCCTGTTCGTTGACCCACCTGAGCGGGAAGACGGGGAAGCCGAGGCGGTCTCCGTCCCTCTTGCTGAGCTTGCCCTTGCCGTCCGGCTTGAGCAGGAGCGAGAGGTGTGCGAAGCGGGGCTGGGTTTCCTGCCATCCGAACGCCTCGTAGAGCAGATAGTGGAGCGGGAGGGAGGGAAGCCATTCCTCTCCGCGGATGACCTCGGTGATTTCCATCAGATGGTCGTCCACTATGTTCGCAAGATGATATGTGGGCAGCTCGTCGACGCGCTTCCAGAGCACCTTGTCGTCGAGCGTGTTGCTGTTGACCTCTATGTGGCCGCGGATCAGGTCGTCCATCTTCACGATGCGGTTCTCCGGAATCTTGAAGCGGATGGTCCAGTTGGTCTCCTCCGCCAGGCGGCGCTCGACCTCGTCGGCGGGCATGGTGAGGGAGTTGCGCAGCACGGTGCGGGTCTCCCAGTTGTAGATGAAGTTCTTCTTCTCAGCCTCGGCGGCGGTGCGCATCGCGGCGAGTTCCTCGGGGGTGTCGAATGCATAGTATGCATAGCCCTTCGCCACGAGCTCCTCGGCATACTTGCGGTAGATGCCGCGGCGCTGTGACTGGCGGTACGGCGCGTGCGGATGGCGCTCCGACGGCGTCTCGACCACCTTTCCGTTCTCGTCGACTCCCTCGTCGGGCGAGATTCCGCACCAGCGCAACGCCTCGATGATGTACTCTTCGGCGCCCGGGACGAACCGCTGGGAGTCGGTGTCCTCGATCCTGAGGATGAAGTCACCTCCGGCCTGCTTGGCGTAGAGATAGTTGTACAATGCAGTCCTGACTCCTCCCATGTGGAGTGGGCCGGTAGGACTAGGAGCGAAGCGTACCCTGCGTTTCATATATCTGTTCCTGTTTCTGTTGTTCGTTTATCAGTCGTTCCCTGCGATAGTAGGCGGCCTCCTCCTCGAGGGGCGCAATCTGCTGGACGCTGTCCACTATCAGCGAAGGCTTGCCCTCGACGCGGTTCTTCCGGTTGATGTGCTGCTCGCCTTCCGGTTGCAAAGGTACACCGCTCTTTTTGATTTTTGCAAATTTCTGGGTGTATTTTACCTCGATGATGTTCTCGCGGTTGACGGAGCGCTCGTCGATGGACGGAAGCTGCGACATGTCGAATCCGGTGGCGATGATCGTGACGCTGATGCTCTCGCCAAGCGAGTCGTTCTTGACGATTCCGCGCTTGAGCGTGGAGGTCTCGCCGATGTACGACTTGATGTAGTCCATGATCTGGGAGAGCTCGGAAGCCTTGAGCGCCTTGCCCGGCTCGCTGCTCGAGGATATGTTGATGAGGGCCTTCTTGGCCGTCTTGAAGTCGAGGTCGTTGAGGAGGGGGGAGTTGAAAGCGTTCTCCACCGCCTTGATGGCACGGTCTGGACCGGATGCGGTGCCGATGCCCATCAGCGAGACGCCGCTGTTCTGCATTATCCTCTTCACGTCGGCGAAGTCGGCGTTGATGTAGCCGCCCTTGGTGATGATCTCGGCAATGCTCTTGACTGCGGTCTTCAACACGTCGTCGGCCTTCGGGAATGCGGAGAAGACGTCCAGCTCGCCGTAGATCTCGTAGAGCTTCTGGTTGTCGATTATCAGCATGCTGTCGACCTGCTGGCTCATCTCCTTGATGCCCTTGACGGCGCGGATGATCGCCTCCTCTCCTTCGTCGCGGAAGGGGATGGTCACTACGCCGACGGTGAGATAGCCCTTCTTCTTTGCGACCTCGCAGATGACGGGAGCGGCTCCGGTGCCGGTTCCGCCGCCCATTCCGCAGGTCACGAAGACCATCTCCGTCGAGCCGCTGAACATGTTCTCGATCTCCTCGATGGACTCCTGCGCGGCCTTGCGGCCGATCAGGAAGTCGGTGCCGGCGCCAAGTCCGCGCGTGAGCACGGCTCCGAGCTGCACCTTGCTTGGCACGGGACTCATGTTGAGTGCCTGCACGTCGGTGTTGCAGATTATGAAGTTGACATCCTCGATGTCCTGGGAGTGCATGTAGGTGACTGCGTTTCCACCGCCGCCGCCGACTCCGACAACAGTGATGATGTTGTCCCTCTTGACCCAGTCTTTAGGAATAAGATTGTCGTTTATCATCGTTTTCAAGCTTTGTCGTTATCACTGCTGAAGAGGTCGGCGAAGAAACCGCCCCTGCGGCTCTCCTCGCGTTCGCGTTCCTTCTGTCTCTTGATCTCCTCCTTGCGGCGCTTCTCCGCCTCCTTGCGCAACTTGGCCTCTTCCTTCACGCGGCGCTCGTAGTCCTTGCGCCTCTGTTCCTCCTCCTCGCGCTGGCGGCGTTCCTCGGCCTTGCGGGCCTGCTCCTCCTCGCGGCGGCGCTCCTCCTCCTCGCGGCGGACGCGTTCCTCCTCACGGCGGATGCGTTCCTCCTCGCGGCGGATGCGCTCTTCCTCGCGCTCCCTCTCGATGCGGCGCGGCTGCTCGTCCTCGCGCAGACGGCGCTCTTCGGCCTTGCGTGCCTGCTCGACCTCCCTGCGCTGCTGCTCCTCCTCTTCGCGCTGGCGGCGTTCCTCGGCCTTGCGGGCCTGTTCGGCTTCCCTGCGCTGCCGTTCCTCCTCCTCGCGCTGGCGGCGTTCCTCGGCCTTGCGGGCCATTTCCTTTTCCCTAAGGCGCTGTTCCTCTGCCAGACGGCGCTGCTCCTCTTCCTGGCGCTTGCGCTCCTCTTCACGCTTGCGGTTCTCCTCGGCCTTGTCGATGTGGGCGGTGTTGTCCTCCTCGTTCGAGAACAGGGAGGAGAAGATGGAGCCGGCGAAGCCGCTCGGCTTCTTGCCTCCATTGGGCTTGACCTGCATCGTGCCCACGTTGGAAAGGCGGCGCTTGAATCCCTCAAGCACGAGGCCGACGGCGGTGGAGCTGTACATGTCCTTGCTGTTGCCGACCGAATCGGCGGTAATGCTGCCTCTCGGAGCAGCAAGGCGCACCTTGCCGGAGTCGAGCAGCGACTTCGCAAGTTCGGTGATGTAGGGCAGATAGCTGGTTCCACCGGTGAGCACTATGCCTGCCGGGAGCCTTCCCTCGTATCCCGAACGCGAGATGACGTATCTCACGGCGTCGAATATCTCGCTCACGCGCGCCTCGATGACCCTTGCCAGGAGGTTCATGTCGACCTCCCCGTCGGTCGTCCCGTCGTCGGAGCGGAGCACGAGCAGCTTGTTTTCGGGCACATATTCCGCGAGGCAGCAGCCGTAGTTCTGCTTGATGGCTTCCGCCCATTTCTCGGTCACGCCCGTAATCTTCTTTATGTCTCCGGTGATGCTGTCGCCGCCGAAGGGAATGACTGCGATGTCCCGGATGATGTTGTCCCTGACTATGGCGACCTCCGTGGTTCCCTTGCCGATGTCGACCATCACCGCTCCGTTCTCCATCTCCTGTTCGGTGAGCACTGCGCGCGCCGATGCGACGGGCGAGAGGATTGCCTTGCGCACGGTGATTCCCATGTTGGAGAGAACACGGACGCGGTTTTCCATCATCGATCCCTTGCCGTAGAAGAGCTTGAAGTCGGCTTCCATGCAGCCTCCCTGCATGCCGGCCACCTCGCCGGCGGTTATGCCGATGACGTCATCGACGCTGAAACGCTGCGGAGAGACCTCGAAGATCCTGTCGTCGATCTCCATGGGTTGCCTGAACATGCTTCCCGTGAAGTTCTCGACCTCGCTACGGCCGATGAAGGTGGAGGGGTTGGAACGTTCCTGCCTTGCCTTGACCGTGGATGATTTGAGGAAACGTCCGGAGATGTTGATGACCGCCTCGTCGATCTCCTCGCCCAGTTGGAGCGAAGTCTTCTCGATGAGCGGTTTCAGCGCCTCCATTACCTGGTAGACGTTGTTTATCTCCCCTCCGCGCACTCCCGTCGCGACGGTCGCGTCCGCATATGATATCATCCTGATTCCGGCGTCGGTCTGCTCGCCGGTCGCAACGGCCACCTTGGCCGTTCCGAAATCTATCGCTGTCAGGTATTTGCTCATATTTGTCAGTGTGTCGGCCTCAGCCGTTTATTTGCATACTATCTGGTTTGTGAACTTGAGGTTTACGGTGGAGTACTTGTCCGCTCCCTTCTCCGGCACTATGCCCTTGTAGTAGGCAGCCAGCTTGCGGAACTTCCAGTCGATGTCCGACGCGTCTCCGAATATCACTTTCTGGTCCCCGGCCCGCGTGTAGAGGACGATGTCTCCGCCGCTCTCCACGTCGATCTGCTCGATCTGCTTGTGCCAGAAACTGTTGCGTTCAATGTATTCCGTCAGGGCGAGCATTCCTTCAAGCCATTTGCTCTCCTTGTCGCTGCCGCATCGCCCCTTGTAGCCCTCCTTTACGGAGAGGGGGACCTTGCCTGTGACTATCGGCACGTCGGTGATGCACAGGATGGGGAAGATGTAGCCGGTGCGGTCGCAGTAGTAGGAGGCTCCCGCCGTCTCGAAGCGGATCGCGGGGCGCCTTTGTGTCAGCTCCACGTTGAGGTCCCCGCCCATGGTGGCGTAGACTTCGCAGCTGCTTATCTCGCCGCGGTCGGCGAGCCTTTTTTCGATCCGGTCGACATTGATGCTGTCGATGACTGCGCCGATGACCTTGTCCTTTCCTCCCGTGACGATGTCGAGGACCTCCGCGCAGCTGATGAGCCTGGTCGACGCGGAGTCGAGTATGGTGATCTTCACATCCGAACACTTGAGGCTGCCGCGCCGCGATGCGGCATACTTCCCCGCATGGTAGAAGTAGCCCGCGGCCAGGGAACCTGTCAGCAGCACTATGAGCGTGGTTATGAGGATGCGCTTTGCCATGTCATGCAAGTCTTGATCTCAGGTGTTCTTCAATCGGTCCTATGAACCTGTCGATGTCGCCTGCCCCGAATGTCACCAGCACGTCGATGTCCCGCGAAGCGATGGTCTCCATCAGCTCGCCCTTGTCGACGATCACCTTGTCCGCGATGGTGACCGCGTCAAGTATGATCTCGGAGCGGACTCCCTCGATGGGGAGTTCCCTTGCCGGATATATCGGCAGCATTATCAGTTCGTCAAGGCCGCTGAGCGCCTCCGCGAACTGGTTCGCGAAGTCGCGCGTGCGGGTGAAGAGGTGCGGCTGGAAGATGCCGCAGATGCGCCTCGACGGGAATATGTCGCGGATCGAGCTTATCGCCGCCTTTATCTCGTTCGGATGGTGGGCGTAGTCGTCCACGTAGGCGATCTTCGGCGTGTCGATGTGGATGTCGAAACGACGCCTGACGCCGCAGAACGATGCGAGGGCCTTGCGGATCTCCTCGATCGGCGTGCCGTGAAGCCATGCAGCCGCGGAGGCGGCCACGGCGTTCTCGACGTTCACCCAGCCCGGTATGCCGACGGTGAATCCTTCCGCCTTCCCCTGCGGGAAGTTGAAGGTGAAGCTGAACCTGCCCTTTTCCGTCGCCCTGATGTCGGATGCGTAGAAGTCGCAGGGGATGTCATATGAATAGACATACTTGCGTGCGGTGACCTTTTCCGTGGGGAGTTCGACGCCGTGCTTGACTATCAGAGCCCCGTCTCCCTTTATCTGCGAGGCGAACTGGCCGAATGCCTCGAGCATGTGGCCGCGGTCGTTGTAGATGTCCAGATGGTCCGCGTCGGTCGCCGTGACGACGGCGATGTCGGGCCACAGCTGGAGGAACGAGCGGTCGAACTCGTCGGCTTCCGCGACCAGCACCTTGTTGCGGCTGAGCAGCAGGTTGGTGCCGTAGTTCTTCGATATGCCGCCCAGGAAGGCGTTGCAGCCCTCTCCGGACGATGTGAGCATGTGCGCCAGCAAAGTGCTGGTGGATGTCTTTCCGTGGGTTCCCGCGACTGCGAGTGTCTCCTGTCCGCGGGCTATCTCGCCCAGCGCCCTTGACCTCTTGCAGATGGCGTAGCCCTTCTCCTGCACGTAGACGAGTTCCGCCATGTCGGCGGGGATTGCGGGAGTGTAGATGACGAAGGTGCTTTCGACATCCTGGGGGACGGCGGAAACATCCTCGTCGTAGTGTATGGAGATGCCTTCCTTCTCAAGCTGTGCCGTGAGTGGGGAAGGGGTGCGGTCGTAGCCGCTCACGCGGTATCCGGCATTGTTGAAATAGCGCGCTATGGCGCTCATGCCGATGCCGCCGATACCTATAAAGTAATAGTCGGTATACCTTGCCATGTCGTCATTCCTTGATCAGTGAGAGGACTTCCCTCGCGATGACCTCGCCGGCGTCCTTGCGTGCAAGGGCCGAGATGTTGCGCTCGAGCCTGCGTATGCCGTCCTCGTTGCCGAGCAGCTCCTCCACGACGTCGAAGAGCTTGTCGGGCGCGTCGGCGTCGCGCACTATCAGCGCCGCGCTCTTGTCGACAAGTGCCATCGCATTGTGGGTCTGGTGGTCCTCCGCCACGTTCGGCGAAGGCACGAAGATGGTTGCCTTGCCCTCGATGCAGAGCTCGGAGATGGTGCCTGCGCCCGCGCGCGAGACGATCGCGTCAGCCACGGCGTATGCGAGGTCCATCCTCTGGACGAATTCTAGGTTGCGTACGTTCGGCAGGTCGCGGTCCTTGAGGAATGCCTTGACGTCGGCGTCGTAGAAGCGTCCGCTCTGCCAGATGACCTGATAGGGCACGTCGGCTCCGGTCTCCTCGATCCATTTCTTCATGGTCCTGTTGAGGGTACCGCATCCGAGCGAGCCTCCGACCACGAAGAGGGTCTTCCTTTCGGGGTCGAGATTGTAGAAGCGGTAGCCTTCGGCGCGCTGCTCCTCGGTCGGCGGATTGATCTCGCGCCTTACCGGGTTGCCGGTGAATATGATCTTTTCTGCCGGGAAGAACTTCTCCATCCCGTCATAGGCCACGCATATCTTCCGGACGCGCTTGCCCAGTATCTTGTTGGTCAGGCCGGCATAGGAGTTCTGTTCCTGTATCAGGCAGGGGATGCCCTTGTGGGATGCGCTCCAGAGCATCGGCGCGCTGGCATATCCTCCGACGCCCACCGCCACGTCCGGCTTGAACTCGTTGATGATCTCCCCGGCCATCCTGATGCTCTTGAGCACCTTGAAGGGCAGCTTGAGGTTGTCCAGCGAGAGTTTTCTCTGAAGACCTGCGACGGGGAGACCCTTGATGGCATAGCCCGCTGCAGGCACTTTTTCCATTTCCATCTTGCCGAGCGCTCCGACAAAGAGTATCTCGGCCTCCGGACAGATGTCCTTTATGGAGTTTGCAATCGAGACGGCAGGGAAGATGTGTCCTCCCGTTCCGCCGCCGCTGATGATGATTCTTGGATTAGTCTTCATATTCTTCTTCAGATTTGTTTTCCATTGATTCCTGCATGTTCTCCCGCCTGAGCTCCTCCAGGGCCGCCTCGCGCGCCTCCTCCTGCTTCTGGACCTGCTTGCTGACCGACAGGATCACGCCCATTGCGCCGCTGAACACGAGGTATGCGGTGCCGCCCTGGCTGATGAGCGGCAGGGTGTGGCCGGTGATCGGGATGAGCCTGACGTTGACCATGATGTGCAGGAACGCCTGTATTGACACGAGGAACGCCAATCCTATGATCAGCGTGTTGGAGAAGGTGGTCTCGCACTTTCCTGCTATCCTGATGCACCTGAATAGGAATATCAGGTAGAGCATTATCACGATCAGTCCGCCCACCAGGCCGTACTCCTCCACTATGAACGCGAAGATGAAGTCGGAGTAGGCCTCCGACAGCGAATATCTCTGCGTGCTCTTTCCGGGACCCTTGCCGAGGATGCCGCCCGTGGAGATGGCGATCTTCGCGTTCTCCGACTGCCGGTTCTCGTCCTCGATGATCTTCTTCTCCTCCTTGGAGAGGGTCTCCTCGCTTATCTCCTTGTCCTTGCTCTCGGAAATGAAGTCGGCGATTCGTCCCTGGGCCGTTCCGAAACGGTTGAAGAACTTGCCGACGGCTCCCACTTCAGCACCGCTCTCGTATTTCTCCGCATAGAAGGCGTTGTAGATGCCGAAGAGGAGTATGACAATCGCCACGGCGCCTGCAATGGAGACGGCGAGATATTTCCAGTCGACCTTCATCACGAAGAGTATCAGGAAACTGATGCCGCCGAAGAGTATTGCCGACGAGAAGCTGTTGACCATTACGATGGCGCATACGGCCACGATCGGCAGCAGCAGCTTCAGTGCGAAGTCCTTGAAGGTGTAGAGGCTGTCCTCCCATATCTCCAGTGCCCTTGCCAGATACATGACAAGTCCCACCTTGACGCACTCCGATGGCTGTATGGTCCTTCCGAGGAACTTTATGCCTCGGATTGCCCCGTTCTTGACGTCCTGGATGCCCGGGATGAAGGTCATCAGCAGCATCAGGACGGTCCCACCGAAGATGATGAACGACAGGAACCTGTACCATCGCAACGGGACGAGGTAGCAGAGGAAGAGGAAGATGAAGCCTATTATGGCGAACTTGACCTGCTCGAGGAAGATCTCGGTCTTGGGTATGCCGATGACGTTGGCCCTGTAGGTGCTCGACGAGTATACGGCAAGCACCGATATCATCGCCATCATCATCACCAGCAGCCAGATCACCCTGTCGCCCTTGAGCCTGATCTTCATGGTCTTTCTCCTAGAGGTTTCTCACCGCTGCCTTGAACTGGCGGCCGCGGTCTTCATAGTTCTTGAAAAGGTCGAAGCTTGCGCAGCAGGGCGAGAGCAGCACGGTGTCTCCCGGAACTGCGAGCTCTGCGCACTTGTTGACGCACTCCTCTGCGGAGAGGGTGTCGAAGATGCCGGCAACCTTGCCTTCGAAGGAAGCGTGTATCTTGCGGTTGTCGACGCCGAGGCATACGATGTATTTCACCTTCTCCTTCACGAGCTCCTCGATCTCGGAGTAGTCGTTGCCCTTGTCGGTGCCGCCGAGGATCAGGATGGTCGGCGTCGTCATGCTCTCGAGAGCATACCATGTCGAGTTGACGTTGGTGGCCTTGGAGTCGTTGATGTACATCACACCGCCTACCGAAAGCACCTTCTCGAGCCTGTGCTCGACTCCTTCGAACGACATGAGCGACTTGCGGATGGTCTCGTTCCTGATGTGCATTATCTTGCCGGTGATGGCTGCGGCCATCGAGTTGTAGATGTTGTGGCGTCCCTCGAGCGAGAGCTCGTTGAGGAACATCTCGTAGCTGTCACCCTCATAGTTGACCTTCATCATGCCATCCTCGACGAATGCGCCCTCGTCGACCTTCCTGTCCTGGGTGAATGGCAGCTTCTTGGCCTTGACCACGATCCTGTCGAGTTCCTTGACGGTGATCTCGTCGTCGGCGCAGAAGATGAAGCAGTCGTCCTTGTCCATGTTGCGCGTGATGCGGAACTTTGCGTTGATGTAGTTTTGCATCACGTGGCCGTAGCGGTCCAGATGGTCGGGGGTGATGTTGAGGAGCACCGCGATGTCGGCCTTGAAGTCATACATTCCGTCGAGCTGGAAGCTGCTGAGCTCGAGCACGTAGATGTCGTGCTTCTCGGTCGCCACCTGCAGCGCGTAGCTCTTGCCGATGTTGCCGCCGAGTCCGACGTTGAGTCCCGCGTTCTGGAGCAGGAAATATATCATCGAGGTCGTGGTGGTCTTGCCGTTGCTGCCGGTGATGCAGATCTTCTTCGCCGTGTCGTAGCGTCCGGCGAACTCGATCTCGGAGATCACGGAGATGCCGCGGCTGTAGAGTTCGACGATCAGCGGGGCCGTCTCGGGGATGCCCGGGCTCTTGATGACCTCGTCCGCGTTCAATATCTTTTCGTATGTGTGGCCTCCTTCCTCGAAGGGAATGTCATATTTGACGAGTGTCTCGCGGAAGCTGTCCTTCATGTGGCCGCTGTCCGAGAGGAAAACGTCAAAATTCTTGACCTTGGCGAGCACTGCGGCTCCGACACCGCTTTCTCCGCCGCCCAATACGACAATTCTTTTCATTTCTATCTGATTTTGAGTGTTACGATTGTGATTACTGCGAGTATGATGGAGACGATCCAGAAGCGGGTGACGATCTTCGCCTCGGGCAGGATCTGACGGGGACGCTGGATGATGGCGTCAGGGTTCTCCTTCTGGTAGTGGTGGTGGAGCGGGGTCATCCTGAAGACGCGCACTCCGGTGCCATATTTCTTCTTGGTACGCTTGAAGTGGACTCTCTGGATTATCACCGAGAGGCTCTCGACGAGGAAGATTCCGCACAGGATGGGGAGGAGGAGCTCCTTGCGGATGAGGATGGCGCTGACTCCGACGATGCCGCCGAGCGCCAGCGAACCGGTGTCACCCATGAATACCTGCGCGGGGTAGGCGTTGTACCAGAGGAATCCAAGCAATGCTCCGACCAGCGCGCACATGAAGACCGCGATCTCGCCGCTGTTCGGGATGTACATGATGTTGAGGTAGTCGGCATATCCCACGTGTCCCGAGAGGTATGCCAATATGCCGAGGCTGGCTCCGACGATCGCGGTCACGCCGGTGGCCAGGCCGTCCATGCCGTCCGTGAGGTTCGTGCCGTTGGAGCAGGCAGTTATGACGAAGACGATCACCAGGACGTAGAGTATCCAGGTGGCGATTTCTCCCGCCTTGCCTCCGAAGGGGACGAGACGGCTGTAGTCGAACTCGTTGTCCTTGACGAAAGGTATGGTGGTCTTGGTGCTGTTCTGTATCTCGGGCTTGACGGTGGTGGAGGTGGTCGATGCCGTGATCTGGCTGCCGTCCGCAGCCACGATGGTCTGAGCCGCCACCTGGTCCTTCATGACGTGGACCTCGCGGAATCCGACCTGGTTGCTGAAGCACATGGTGATGCCGACGACGAGGCCGAGGATTACCTGGCCCACGATCTTGTATCGTCCGTTGAGACCCTCCTTGTTGTGCTTGAAGACCTTGATGTAGTCGTCCGCCAGGCCGAGGAGACCGAGCCACACGGTGGTGAGGATCATAAGCTGGTTGTTGACGTTGGTCAGGTCACCGAAGAGGAGGATCGGGACAAGGATCGAGATGAGGATGATGATGCCTCCCATCGTCGGGGTGCCCTTCTTCTGCATCTGGCCTTCGAGCCCGAGGTCGCGGATGGTCTCGCCGATCTGCTTCTTCTGAAGCCAGGCGATGATCTTCTTGCCGATGAAGAGCGATGTGAAAATGGCTATGATTGCGCAGCAGACGGCGCGGAAGCTGATGTAGTTCATCAGACCGATGCCCGGAAAATCTGCTCCGCTGTTCCTGAGGTATTCAAACAGATGGTATATCATGACTGTGTTCCTTTACATTTCGGCGAAGGTCTCCCTTATGACCTCCTTGTCGTCAAAGTGAATCTTGGTGGTGCCGATGACCTGGTAGTCCTCGTGTCCCTTGCCGGCAACCAGGATGACCGCGCCTTCGGGTGCCGTCATCAGCGCCGTGCGGATGGCTTCCCTGCGGTCGGTGATGAAGAGTGACTTGGCGCGCATCGATGCGTCCATTCCGGCGCGGATGTCGGCGATGATGTCCTCCGGCTTCTCGCAGCGCGGGTTGTCGCTGGTGACGATGATGCGGTCGGAATATTTCGCCGCGGTCACGCCCATCTCGGGGCGCTTGCTCTTGTCGCGGTTGCCGCCGCATCCGAAGACGCAGACCAGCATGCGGTCGCGTCCCACCTCGCGCAGCGTGCGCAGGGCGTTTTCCAATGCGTCGGGAGTGTGGGAGTAGTCCACCACCGCAGTGAGGTCCTTCCCGCCGCGGATGTATTCCAGACGGCCGGAGACGGCGCCGAGCGAGCTCATCGCCACGAGCGTCTCCTCCTTGTCCGCGCCCAGCAGGATGGCGGTCGCGTAGACCGCGAGCAGGTTGTATGCGTTGTGTGCGCCGATGAAGCGGCTCCATAGCTGCGTGCCGTCGATCTCGACCAGCATGCCGTCCATGCTCTCCTCGATGATGCGGCACCTGAAGTCTGCCATCTTCCTGCAGGAATAGCTGTGTATGGCGGCCTTGGTGTTCTGCGTCATGACCTCGCCGTTGCGGTCGTCGACATTGGTCAGCGCGAAGGCGCTCGACGGAAGGTTGTCGAAGAAGAGTTTCTTGCAGCGGAGATATTCGGCGAACGTGCCGTGGTAGTCGAGGTGGTCGTGGGTGAGGTTGGAGAAGATGCCTCCGCGGAACTCGAGTCCGGCGACGCGCTCCTGTGCAAGCGAGTGGGAGCTGACCTCCATGAAGCAGTATTCGCAGCCGCTTTCGGCCATCCGTGCCATCAGCGCGTTGAGCGATACGGGGTCGGGGGTGGTATGGTCCGTCTCGATGCGGCTTGCGCCGATGTAGTTGGCTATCGTGGAGACAAGTCCGCAGCAGTATCCCAGCTTGGTGAAGAGGTTGTAGAGAAGCGTGACGGTGGTGGTCTTGCCGTTCGTGCCGGTTATGCCAACGAGGTTGAGCTTGCCCGACGGGTGACCGTAGAAGTTGTCCGCTGCCAGCGCCAGCGCCTTGCGGCTGTCGGCGACCCTTATCGCTGCGGCGCCTTCGACGAGGGTGCCCTCGGTTTCGTAGATGACGGCGGTGGCTCCGTTCTCGACGGCCTTCCCGATGTAGGAGTGCCCGTCGCTCTCGGTGCCGTTGACCGCTATGAACAACGACCCTTCGGTGCACTTGCGGGAGTCGAAACAGATGGAGCCTGTCTCGATTCCCTCAATGCCCCTGGAGGCGATGACGTCAATGCCTTTCAGTATCTCTTCGAGTTTCATTTCTTGATTGTTTCTGCCAGGACGAGCCTGATTTCATTGTTTTCACTTTTCTGTCCGGGTTGCGGCGACTGTTCCCTGATCTTGCCGTGGCCTTCGAAGGAGACCTTGTAGCCCTTGCTTTCGAGGACCTTGACGGCGTCGCGCAGACCCATGCCCGTCACGTCCGGAGTCCCCTGGATCGTGTCGTTGACCATGACGTTGGCGTAGGTGACGATCTCGGGCATCTTTCCCTTCTCGCGCAGCGGTTCGTTCCAGTCGGGGGAGTTGGCATAGAGCTCCTCGGCAATCTCGCGTACGACCGGGCCTGCCCAGGTGGCTCCGTAGAAGTTCTGCGTGGTGGGGTATGAATAGACGACCGTGATGACGGTGTATTTCGGGTTGTCGGCGGGGAAGAAGCCGGCGAAGGATGCCTGGTGCTTCTTGCGGCCGTTGCGGTCGGTGTAGCCGATGCCGGGCATGTAGATCCTCGAGGTGCCGGTCTTGCCCGCTACGTCGACCTTGCAGTCCTTGAAGATGTTGCGGCCGGTGCCGTTTGCCACGACCGCTCGCATCGCCTTGTGGAGTTCCTTGACGGTCGAGGGCTTGCAGACGGTTGCCACCTCCTCGGGTGGGAATTCCTTGATGATGACCCCGTTCTTCTGGTAGTTCTTCACCAGCCTGGGCTTCATCATGACTCCGCCGTTGGCGATGGCGTTGTAGAAGCTCAGGGTGTGGAGAGGAGTGAGCTGCAGCGTGTAGCCCATGGCGATCTGCGGCAGGTCGGCGTCGGACCAGTAGGTGCCGTCGTTCGGATGCTTGATCTTCGCCTTGCCGAATCCGGCCAGTTCGAACGGGAAGTTGTAGCTTATCTTGAGCTGGTTGTTGAGCTTGTCGATGAAATGGGCGGGATCGTTGTCGTAGTATTTGGCGGCGAGCATCCTGAAGACGTTGTTGGAGGAGATTTCGAAGCCCCTCTGGACCGAGATCATGTCGTAGTTGCGCAGGTAGTGGTCCTCGAACGGCTTGCCCTTGCCGTGCTGCCAGTTGACCACTGCCTTGATCTCGGTGTCGAGGTTGACCTTGCCCTCGTCGAGGAGGATGGTCAGGGTCGCGAGCTTGAAGACGGAGCCGGGTTCGCCGAGCTGTCCGATGGCGTAGTTGTAATCCTCGGAATACTTGCCGTCGCCGGTCTTCTTCATGTTGACCATCGCCTTGATCTCGCCGGTCGCGGTCTCCATCACGATGGTGGTGCCTGCCTCCAGGAGGTCGGACTTGTAGAGCTGGGAGAGAAGCGCCCGCTCCGAGATGTCCTGTATGTCGATGTCGATGGTGGTCTGGATGTCGCTTCCGTCGATCGGCTCTATGCGGAGGGAATCGTTGTTCGCGATCCAGTTGTGGTGTTCGGTGAGCCTCATCGGCTGGACGCCGGGCGTGCCGCGCAGGATGGAGTCGCAGCTGCCCTCGATGCCGATGCCCTTGCCCTCGTTTGCCTGGATGTGGCCGAGCACTCGGTACGCGAGCCTGTCGTAGGGGTAGTTGCGCCTGTCGAACTTCTCGACGATGAGGCCGCCGCGGCGCCTTCCGGCCCTGAAGATGGGGAACTGCTCTGCGCGCTTCATCTCCTGGTAGGTGAGAAGCTGCTTGTTGATTGCCGTGTATTGGCGGCCGGCCTTGCGCTGTGAGACGATGAGGTCCTTGTATTCCTTCGCCTTGCGGTCGCCGTAGAAGTTGGCGAGCGAATCGGCAAGTGCGTCTATGTTGTTGTTGAAGAGCGTGTCGGACGGGATGATGCAGTCCATGTAGAGCCTGTACTCCGGGATGGAGAAGGCCAGGTAGCGGCCGTCGCCGGCCAGGATGCTCCCGCGCGTGCACGGGATGACGTCGTTGCGCGTGGTGCGCGTCGCCTTGGTGACGTCAGGCTTGTGGATGAACTGCAGGTCGATGATGCGGGCAACGGCCGCAACACCGAGAAGCACTATCAGCAGGTAGCAGATGCCGACCTTTGTGATGTTCATCTTCATGGCCTATTCGATTACGATCATTTCCGCGGGTGCAACGGGACTCTCAAGCTTGGAGTCGCACGCCTTGAGCATCTTCTCGATGCGGGTGCGCTGGTCCAGGCCCACCAGTTCCACGGTTCTCTGATGGATGCTGACCTCGAGCTCCTCGATGATCGCCTGGTTCTTCTCGACCTTGACGAGACGTTCCTCGACCATCAGGCTCCAGGATATGATGATGCAGAAGAGGGCGAAAATAAACAAGAAGAATCCGACCTGCCGGTCGAATCCCATCTTGAGCATTATCTCGCCTCCGAACCAGTCCACGAACTTGCTCTTCAGTCCGCCTCTCTTTCCGCTTTTCCCTTTACTCATCTGTCATGCTTTCTGCGCTATGCGCATCTTCGCGCTGCGCGCGCGCGTATTGTTTGAAATCTCTTCCTCGTCTGGAAGCACCGGTTTTTTGCCGACCTGGACCATCGGAGACGAGCCGCGTCCCATCAGGTCACGCTCTATCTCGCCGGTCACGTTGCCGGACTTGAAGAAATTCTTGACAATTCTGTCCTCGAGGGAGTGGTAGGTTATCACAACCATCCTTCCTCCGCTCTTGAGCGACTTGATCGAACCCCGCATGAACTCCTCCAGGTCGTCCATCTCACCGTTGACTTCGATGCGCAGCGCCTGGTAGATCTTCGCGAGGTACTTGTGCTCTGAAAACTTGGGCAGGACGCTCTCTATGGCCCTGTCCAGGTCGTTGGTCGTCAGGATCTTCGCATTTGCCCTGGCCGAGCAGACCAGCTGTGCGACGCGCGAGGCGCCATCCACCTCGCCGTAGATCCTGAAGATCCTCTCCAGATCCTCCTTCGGGTAGCCGTTGATGACGTCGGCCGCGCTCTTTGATGCAAGCTGGTTCATTCTCATGTCCAGTGGGGCGTCGAACCTGAAGGAGAAACCGCGCTCGCCGGTGTCGAACTGATGGGAGGAGACTCCGAGGTCGGCCAATATGCCGTCGACTCCGTCGAAGCCATGGTATCTGACAAAATTGTGCACAAAACGAAAGTTGTTGTGCACAAGTATCAGCCTCTTGTCATCAGGCGCATTCGCGAGTGCGTCCGTGTCCTTGTCGAAGGCAATCAGGCGGCCTTTGCCGCCCAGCGCCTCCAATATCCTGCGGCTGTGACCCCCACCTCCGAAGGTCGCGTCCACGTAAATGCCGTCAGCCTTAATCTCAAGGCCCGCAATGCTTTGGTCAAGCAGTACGGAAGTGTGGTAAGCGGACATCGTTACCCCCTCCCTTATCCGAGTATTTCCTCGGCCAAAGCTGTGAATTCGTCGTCGCTCATTCCCTGAGCCTCGTAGTTGTCGCGCCTCCATATCTCTATGAGGTGGTTGCAACCGCTGAATACGACTTCCTTGTGTTCTTCGTCAATGCCGATGGCCTTCATCAGGTCCTTCGGTATGCCCATTCGGCCAAGTTTCCCGTCAGGTTCAACGAGTGCGCTTCCGCGCATGTAGCCACTCCAGAACTCCTTATGCTTGCGGTTGAACATGTTCAGGCGGGAGCGGACCTCTTCGGAATCCTTCTCCCACTCGGCATAGGTGTACATTTCGAGGCAGTCGGTGAACAGCGACTTCTTGACGACAAAGCGCAGATCGGCATCATCGCCCATCATGGCCTTGAAGGCGGAAGGAAAGACCACTCTTCCCTTGTCGTCCACTTTCGCTTTGTATTCACCGATAAACTTGACCATCAAAAAATATATATGTGTGTGTAGTGTGTGTGGATGCAAAGGTATAAAATCTTTTCCACTTTATTACAAATTATTCCAAATTTTTCCACAAAAATATTTTTTTGAGGGAAAAAAGGGTTAACTTGCAAGTGAAATCAAAAGCCGCATTCCATGAAAAGGTTGCTCAACATCCTGATAACCACGGCGGTGGCGCTATCCGTCGCTTCCTGTGGCAACGAAGACGACCCCTACGACAACATCAAGAAGATCCGCATCGAAGACTTGACGCAGCAGGAGTCGGCCGGTGCGTCGGAAGATGACGAGGCCACCAGCATCTACGGAATACAGGCGGACCTGTACGACGTTCTCGACGGCGAGGTGGACAGCGGAGAGAGCTTCTCGACGCTTTTGGACAACCTTGGTGTCGGACAGCAGGACGTGGGGGAGATGGTGGAGCTCTCGAAGGATGTCTTCGACGTCCGCAAGCTCAGGGCCGGCAACGACTACCATGCCTTCTTCGAGAAGTCGGGAGACAGCACGCGCCTCGCATACCTGGTCTACGAGAAGGACAACGTCAACGCCGTCATATATCATTTCTCCGATTCCCTCTACGTGAAGCTCTTCAGCAAGGAGGTGGAGAACGTGCTGAGATATGCCGAGGTGACCATCGAGAATTCGCTGTGGGGCGACGTCGCGGCCGCAGGCTTCTCGCCGTTGCTGGCCGTGGGCCTCTCCGACATATATGCCTGGACCATCGACTTCTTCGCCCTGCAGAAGGGGGACTCCTTCAAGGCTCTCTATTATGAAAAGATGTGCGACGGCAAGGTGATGGACGTGGGGGAGGTGCTCTATGCCGATTTCGTCCACTCGGGCAAGGACTACTACTGCTACAGGTTCGAGGAGGAGGGGGTCTCCAACAAATATTGGAACGAGAAGGGAGAGAGCCTGCGCAAGTCCTTCCTCAAGGCTCCCCTGCAGTACTTCTCGCGCATCAGCTCGAAATTCTCATTTGCCCGCCGGCATCCGATCACCCGAGTGGTCAGGCCGCATACCGGCGTGGACTATGCGGCGCCCGTCGGCACGCCGGTGATGGCCATCGGAGACGGCGTGGTGATCGACAAGGGCTACCGGGGCGCCGGTGGCAACACGGTCAAGATAAAGCACAACTCTTCATATACTTCGGCATACCTCCACCTCTCGCGCTTCGGCAAGGGGGTGGCGAACGGCAGCCATGTGCGCCAGGGGCAGGTCATCGGATATGTGGGCAGCACGGGCCGCTCGACGGGACCGCACCTCGACTTCCGCATCTGGAAGGACGGCAAGCCGGTGGATCCGCTCAAGATGGTCTCGCCTCCGGCGGAACCGGTCCGCGATGCCGACATGCCGGCATTCGAGCAGCGCAAGGAACGCTATTCGGCAATGCTCGACTCGCTCCGTTTCGACGAACTCTACGGCAGATATGTCCTTTCTCCGCTTGGATTGTCGAAATAAGCGCTAATTTTGCCGCATGATTTACACCAAGACATTCCCATGCGGAATGAAGTTCGCATTCAAGCGCAGCAAGTCGGCCGTTGCCTACTGCGCGCTGAGCGTCAAGTCCGGCACGCGCAACGAGCCGGAGGCGCTCTGCGGCATCGCCCACATGACGGAGCACATGCTCTTCAAGGGGACTGAGAAACGCACGCCCAATCAGATCAACAACCGCCTGGAGAGCCTGGGCGGCGACCTGAACGCATATACCACCAAGGAAGAGACCGTCATCTACGCGACGGTGCTCCGCGAGGACACCGCCAAGGCCGCGGACCTTCTCTTCGAACTCGCATTCACCTCCGTCTTCCCGGAGAAGGAGCTCGTCAAGGAGCGCAGCGTCGTCCTCGATGAGATAAGCATGTACGAGGATTCTCCGTCGGAGTGCATCTACGACGACTTCGAGGGCATGCTCTTCGCCGGCCACCGCCTCTCCCGGTCCATCCTGGGTTCGGCGCGCACGCTCAGGAAGATGACGTCGGACGACCTGCGCAGCTATGTCGCAGACAACTTCACGCCCGAAAGGATGTGCATCTCGCTTGTGGCCAACATGACCCCGCAGAGGGCGGAGCGCATGGTCACCGAGGCATTCTACAAATATGCCCCGCAGGGTGCCGCTGCAGGCGGCGGGCCGCAGACGGGCGCACCGGACGGCGACCTGAAGGACGACTTCGTGCCGTTCCGCCGCGAGGTCACCCGCAAGGACCATCAGGTCAACTGCATAGTGGGCTCGCGCGCCTATTCGCTCTACGACGTGCGCCGCATGCCGCTGATACTTCTGTGCAACATACTCGGCGGCCCGAGCTCCAACTCGCGGCTCAACCAGACTCTCAGGGAGAAGAACGCGCTGGTCTACAACGTGGACTGCTCCTACACGCAATACTCGGACACCGGTTCGGTGCTCATCGGCTTCGGCTGCGAGAAGGGCCATCTTGACAAGTGCCTCGAGCTGATCGACCGCCAGGTGGCGCACCTGCGCGATGTCGAGCTCAGCGAGACGGCGCTGCGCGCGGCGAAGAAGCAGCTGCTCGGCCAGCTGGCCATTTCTTCGGACAACGGAGAGGCGCAGGCGCTTTCGATGGGCAAGAGCATGATCTCGTTCGGTGAGATACTTCCGGACGAGGAGATCAGGCGCCGCATCGCCGCCATCACCGCCTCCGAGCTGCGCCAGGTGGCGTGCGAGGTCTTCGCCCCGGAAAAGCTTTCGACACTCATCTACAGATAACCCCCATGGATCAACAGGAACAATACATACTGCGGTACTCCTCTCCGTGCAGCGAGGCGCTCGACTGGCTTGAGCGCCAGACTCACCTCAGGACACGCCACGCCAGGATGCTCTCGGGGCCGGTCGTAGGCGCGCTCCTGCGCCATTTCTCGATGATGATCGCCCCGATGCACATTCTCGAGATAGGCACTTTCACCGGCTACTCGTCGATCTGCCTCGCCGAAGGGCTGCGCCCGGGCGGCCGCCTGGATGCGCTCGAGGTCAACGACGAGCTGGAGGACCTCATCCGCGAGGCATACCGCCGCTCCGGGATGGAGGAGAGGATAAACCTTCACATCGGCGATGCGAAGGAACTGATCCCGACGCTGGATTGCAGCTACGACCTGGTCTACATCGATGCCAACAAGAGGGAATATGTCGAGTACCTCGACCTTGTGATGGAGAAGGTCCACCCGGGAAGCTGCATCATCGCGGACAACGTGCTGTGGGACGGCAAGGTCTATGACGGCCATCCCTTGGACGATGCGCAGACACATGGCATAATCGAATTCAACCGGGCAGTCGTCGAGGACCCCCGGTTGGAAAACTATATCCTGCCGCTGCGCGACGGACTGAATGTCATTCGTGTCGTGAAATGAGTCCCGCCTCCGGACTCCATGGCCGTCTCAGGCCTGTTCTGATTCCTCCTTCGGCTCCACTGCCGGATTTTCGACAGGTGCCTCCACGGGCGCCTCTGCGGGTGCATTGACAGGCTCTTCGACCGTCTCCTCCTTCGGCTCCCGGGCGGGAGCCTCGACGCCCTGCGCCGCCTGTGCCGCCTTCATCTCCTCTTCCTTCTTCATCTCCTCTTCCTTCTTCCTCTCCTCGATGTCCTGGGGACGGTCGTGGAGGACGGCCTTGCGAAGCTCGAAGTTCTGTCCGAGATACTTCTTGCGGACCTCCGGGTTGTTCGCCAGCTGCTCCGCCGTGCCGCTCTCAAGGATCGATCCCTCATAGAGCAGGTATGCGCGGTCGGTGATGGCGAGGGTCTCGTGCACGTTGTGGTCGGTGATGATGATGCCGATGTTCTTGTATTTGAGCTTGGCGATGATGTGCTGGATGTCCTCGACGGCAATCGGGTCGACTCCCGCGAACGGTTCGTCGAGCAGGATGAACTTCGGGTTGATGGCGAGCGCGCGCGCGATTTCGCAGCGGCGGCGTTCACCTCCGGAGAGCTGCACTCCGAGGCTCTTGCGGACCTTGTGCAGACCGAATTCGTCGATGAGCGCCTCAAGCCTCTCCTTGCGGTATTCGCGGTCGAACCCCGCCATCTCCATCACTGACATGATGTTGTTCTCGACGGACATCGACCTGAACACGGAGGCCTCCTGGGCGAGGTATCCAACGCCCTTCTGCGCCCTCTTGTACATCGGCAGCCCGGTGATCTCCTCCTCGTCGAGGAAGATTCTGCCGCCGTTCGGCTTGATGAGGCCGGTTATCATATAGAAACTGGTGGTCTTGCCGGCGCCGTTCGGACCGAGGAGACCGACGATCTCACCTTGTTCGACTTCGAACGAAACACCCTTTACGACAGTTCTCTTGCCGTATTTCTTGACCAGGTTTGTGCAGAAAAGTTTCATGTTCTTCTATTTGATTTCAAGTTGCAGCTCCTTCTTGAGCTCCACGAACTCGGGGGAGTTCTGCTGCAAATAGTTTGCCTTGTCGGAAGGCATGTAGAGTTCCTTGCGCGCCGATTGCTCGACCTCCTTCACGTCGACGAAGAGCCTTATCGAGCGGTCAGAGAGACGGTGCTGGATGAATGACTCGAGTCGTGCGCGGCAGTTGCGGTCGATCCACTCCTTCTGCGCCTTGTTGCCCACGTAGAAGTGGACTGCCTTCTCGTCGATGTCGACCACCGGTTCCGCGGAGGAGATGGCGGAGGAGAGGCGCGGCATCTTCGCCTCGCTCTCGGCGAGGGCAGGCCAGATGGCTGCGACAGCCTCCTTCGTGAACTCGACGGCTTCCTGCGGTTCCATCCGGGTTGCGCTCTGCGCCGCCTCTGCGGCGGGTGCCTGCTTCACCTGGTTCATCAGGTCCTTGATGGAGAGGCCGGAGCTCTTGCGGGAAGTGGCCGGGGCTGCGGGCGTTGCGGGCGTTGCGGGCGCTGCAGGTGCGGCGGGTGCTGCTTGTGCCGATGCGGGTGCCGCCTGGTGCGGTTGAGCGGCGACCTGGGCGGCATTGGCCTGCGTCGCGACGATGCGGCATATCTTCATCAGCGTGAATTCGATGAGCAGGCGCGGGTTGCCGCTCTGGCGGTAGCCCGCCTCACAGGTCGTGCTGCAGTTCAGTGCTTCGAACAGGAAGTCGGAAGGGCAATTCTGCGAGACTTCGCGGTATCGCTGCGCGATGGTGGGAGCCAGCTCGGCAAGCGACTGCGACGCGCCGTCCTTGCTCACTATCAGGTCGCGCAGATGGGTGCTCAGGCCGGAGATGAAGTGCTGCGCGTTGAATCCGCGCGAGAGGATCTCGTCGAATGTCAGCAGCGCGGTCGTGTGGTCGCCCTTCATGAAGCATTCCGTGAGCTTGAAGTAGTATTCGTAGTCGAGCACGTTGAGGTTGCGGATCACCTGTTCGAAGGTGATCTCGCGGCCGCAGAACGCCACGGTCTGGTCGAAGAGGGTGAGGGCGTCGCGCATTGCGCCGTCGGCCTTCTGGGCGAGTATGTGGAGAGCGTCGTCGCTTACGGTGACCTCCTCGCGGGCTGCGATGTCGCGAAGGTGGCGGACTATGTTCTCGACCGATATGCGGTTGAAGTCATAGGTCTGGCAGCGGGACAGGATGGTCGGGAGTATCTTGTGCTTCTCGGTCGTGGCCAGGATGAAGATCGCATGCGCGGGCGGTTCCTCGAGCGTCTTGAGGAAGGCGTTGAAAGCCTGCTGCGAGAGCATGTGGACCTCGTCGATGATGTAGACGCTGTACTTGCCGATCTGGGGCGGGATGCGCACCTGGTCGGTGAGGGTGCGGATGTCCTCCACCGAGTTGTTGGATGCGGCGTCAAGCTCGTGGATGCTGTAGGAGCGTCCCTCCGCGAAGGAGAGGCACGACTCGCAGCAGCCGCACGGCTCCATGTCCTCGGTCGGGTTGGAACAGTTGATGGTCTTCGCGAAGACGCGGGCCGCGGATGTCTTGCCGACTCCGCGCGGGCCGCAGAAGAGGTATGCGTGTGCGAGCTGGTTGCGCAGGATCGAGTTCTTGAGCGTCCTGGCGATGTTTTCCTGTCCGATGAGAGACTCGAAATTGTTCGGTCTGTACTTGCGTGCTGATACTATGAATTGTCCCATAACCCACAAATATACGAATAAAAAATGACAATCCGCAATTTTGCAGATTGCCTACGGCAATATCAAATCAATAGTTGTCTCAGTTTGATTTGTGCTCCTGTTCGAAGAAGGCGCAACCTTCGCATCCTCCCTCGGGGCACTTGTCGGGGGAAGGCTTCTTGCGTCCGTTCCTGCCCCATATGCGGAACTCCTGTTCCTTGGCGCAGATGATGCCCTGCTCGCGCAGTTTCTTGTTGTGGGAGATTTCCCCGTCGGGGAACTTGCCGTCTTTCTTGACGATAATCGTCACCGCCATGCCGGCTACGCCGACGGCGAGGACGATTACCGCAAGAAGGAAGGTCTTCATTCAGATTGGATGGTTGTCAGATGCACTTGTATGCGGGGACAAGCGGCTTGTCGCCCACCTGGATGATGGCAGGTATCTGCAGCGCCTTGAAGGCTGCCGCATTCTTGAGCCTGACTATGCGCTCCACAAGCGCCCTGTCGGCACCGCCGGCAATCACCTCTTCGGGGTCGAGCCCCTCTTCGTGCAAGGCGTGCAGCACCGGGTCGAGCTGCTCGTATGGAGGCAGCGAGTCGCTGTCCTTCTGGTTCGGGCGAAGCTCTGCCGAAGGCGCCTTGGTCATCGTCGATTCGGGGATGATCTCACGCTCGCGGTTGATGTACCTCGCGAGTTCGTACACCTGCAGCTTGTAGAGGTCCGCGATGACCATCATCGCGCCGCAGAGGTCTCCGTAGAGGGTGCCGTAGCCCATGAAGAGCTCGCTCTTGTTGGAGGTGTTGAGCAGCAGCGCGTCGAAACGGTTGGAGTAGGTCATCAGGATGGTGCCGCGGATGCGGGCCTGGAGATTCTCCTGGGCCACGTTCCACTCGAGCAGGTTGAAGAACTTGCCCATCTCGAGCATGAAGCGTCCGTAGATCTTCTCTATCGTGATGATGTCATACTTGGCCCTCAGGTTGTTTGCCAGGTCGACGGCATCGGATATCGAATGGAGCGTCGAGAACTGCGACGGAAGCAGTATGCCGTGGACGTTGTCCACTCCCAGCGCATCGCATGCAAGGGCGAAGACCACCGCGGAGTCGATGCCCCCGGAGAGGCCTATGACCGCCTTGCTCTTGCCGCAGCCTTCGAAATAGCTGCGGATCTTGCCCGTAATGATCTTGTGGACTTCCTCTATCGGAAGCTTCTCTTCGAGTATCATCTGTATGGAGTCGTTGTTGGTTAGAATACGAATGTGTCGCTGATCGGACGATAGTTGTATACCTTGTCGATGATCTCGGCAAAGATGTCGGAAACCGTCAGCACGGTGAACTTCGACGTGTCGACGCCTTCCTCTTTCTTGAGGGGAATGGTGTCGGTGACGATGAATTCGCTGATGGAGGATTTCGCGATGCGCTCGTATGCGCTGCCCGAGAGGACGGGGTGGGTGCAGACGGCGCGTACGCTGAGGGCGCCCTTCTCCATGAGCATGTCTGCGCACTTGGTGATGGTGCCTGCCGTGTCGACCATGTCGTCGACGATCACGACGTTGCGTCCCTCGACGTCGCCGATGGCGGTCATCGAGCCGACCACGTTGGCCTTTGCGCGTGACTTGTGGCAGATGATCATCGGGCATCCGAGGATGCGCGAGTATGCGTTTGCCCTCTTCGCTCCGCCCATGTCAGGCGATGCGATGGAGAGGTTCTCGATGTTGAGGTCCCTCAGGTAGGGGAGGAATATGGAACTTGCGTAGATATGGTCTACAGGAAAATCGAAGAAGCCCTGGATCTGGTCTGCGTGGAGGTCTGCGGTCATCACGCGGTCGCATCCTGCAGCATGGAGAAGGTTGGCTACGAGTTTCGCTCCGATGGACACCCTCGGACGGTCCTTGCGGTCCTGGCGTGCCCAGCCGAAGTAGGGGATCACTGCAATCACCTTGTAGGCGGAAGCCCTGCGGGCTGCGTCTATCATGAGAAGAAGCTCGAAAAGATTCTCTGTCGGGGGGAATGTGGACTGGACGATGAAGACCGTTGCGCCTCGAACGCTGTCGAGGTATGCGGGCTGGAATTCTCCGTCGCTGAAGACGGTGACTTCCGCGCGTCCGAGTTCAGTGCCGAGCTTGCTGGCTATCTTTTCGGCCAGATAGCGAGAATTGCGACAGGTGAAAATTTTCAATTTATGATCGTGCTGTTCCATGGTTGGTTTTTTGAGAGTTGTTATAATGAGTTCAAAACGTTTTCGATGTAGCCGACCACCTCGTCGCGCCCCTTGCCGGTCTCGCTGGAGGTGTAGAAGACCGGCGGAAGCTCCTCCCAATATTCCCCGAGCGCCGCGAGGACCTTGTCCGTCTGCGTCTTGAGCGCTACGGGACCGAGCTTGTCGCACTTGGTGAAGATGATCGAGAAGGGGATGCCCGCCTCGCCCATCTTCAACAGGAATTCACGGTCGACATTCTGGAGGTCGAGGCGCGAATCGAGGAGGACGAAGAGCAGGACCATCTCCTGGGAGCCGTTGACGTATTCGTCGATGATGGCGCCGATCTTGTCGCGGCCCTTCTTGCCGAGGCGCGCGAAGCCATATCCCGGAAGGTCCACGAGATACCAGGAGTCATTGATCAGGAAGTGGTTGACGAGTTGCGTCTTGCCGGGAGTGGCGGAGGTGAAGGCAAGGCTCTTGCGCTGGCACAGGGAGTTGATGAGTGACGACTTTCCCACGTTGGAACGGCCGATGAAGGCGAATTCGGGAAGTTTTCTCTCCGGTCTTTGGTTCAAATGCTCGCTGCTGCCAGCAAAAGCTGCCTGTTTGATTGCCATTGAAATCTTTTTTCGAGTGCAAAGATAACAAAATTGTAGCATAATACCAGAAAGTTTTTCACCACTTTGCCGGCGGGACCGCGATCCGCGAACGAACGTTTTTTTTTCTTACATTTGTAATCCGTTACAACAGCGTGATGCATGCCATGAAACACTTTTACGACACGGACTCCTGGCTCGTCCCGTTCAGCGGGACGATCGACCGCCGCAGGGCTCTGATAGAGAGCCGCAGGCGCCAGATTGCGGGGGACGGTACGCTACGCGACGCCGTCAACAACCACCTCTACTACTGCCTGCACGTCGAAGATGGCAGGTATGCCTTCCGCGAGTGGGCTCCGAATGCCACTGCAATCTATGTGATCGGCGATTTCAACAACTGGCGGAAGAGCGAGGAGTGGCGCATGCAGCCGGTCGGCGGCGGCAACTGGGAGCTGCTGGCCGACGCGTCGAAGATAGGGCACGGCGACCTCTACAAGTGGCACATGGAGTGGATCGGGGGCGAGGGCGAACGCATCCCGGCATATGCGACGCGCTGCGTCCAGGACCCCGAGACGAAGATCTTCTCGGCGCAGGTCTGGAATCCCCCGGTGCCCTACCGATGGCGCCGCAAGCACGGTCCGAAGGTGAGGACTCCCTTCATCTACGAGGCCCACATCGGCATGAGCTCCGAGGAGCAGAAGGTGGCCACTTTCGCCGAATTCCGCACGCAGGTCCTTCCGCGCATCGCGCGGCTCGGCTACAACACGCTTCAGCTCATGGCCCTTCAGGAACATCCCTACTACGGCAGCTTCGGATATCAGGTTTCCAATTTCTACGCCCTGAGCAGCCGCTTCGGCACTCCAGAGGAGTTCAAGGAGCTCGTCGACGAGGCGCACCGGATGGGCATTGCGGTGATAATGGACGTGGTGCACAGCCATGCGGTCAAGAACGAGGTCGAGGGGCTCAGCCGCCTCGACGGCTCCTACACGACCTATTTCCACGAGGGCGAGAGGGGCGAGCATCCCGCATGGAAGTCCCGCTGCTTCGACTACGGCAAGGGGCAGACCTTGCATTTCCTGCTCTCCAACCTCAAATACTGGATGGAGGAGTATCGCCTCGACGGCTTCCGGTTCGACGGGGTGACCAGCATGCTCTATCTGGACCACGGGCTTGAGCGCGACTTCACTGACTACGGCTGCTATTTCGACGGCGGTCAGGACGAGGATGCGATAACTTATCTCGGATTGGCCAACATCCTGGTCAAGGAGATCGACCGCAACGCCTTCACGATTGCGGAAGACATGTCCGGAATGCCCGGCCTGGCAGCACCGCTGAAGACTGGCGGCATCGGGTTCGACTACCGCATGAGCATGGGAGTGGCCGACCACTGGATCAAGTGGATAAAGGAGCTTGACGACTGGCACTGGAGCATGGGGGAGATATTCTACCAGCTCTCCAACAAGCGCCGCGACGAGCGTACCATCAGCTATGCGGAGTGCCACGACCAGGCCCTGGTGGGTGACAAGACGATCATCTTCCGCCTGATGGACAAGGAGATGTACACAGGCATGAACAAGGAGTCCAACAATGTCGTCGTGGACCGCGGCATCGCGCTGCACAAGATGATCCGCCTGGTGACGGCGGCGACGGCGGGCGACGGCTATCTCAACTTCATGGGCAACGAGTTCGGCCATCCGGAGTGGATCGATTTCCCCCGGCAGGGCAACGACTGGTCCTATTTCTACGCGAGGAGGCAGTGGTCGCTTGTCGACAGCCCGTTCCTGCGCTACGGCGACCTGAACCGCTTCGACTGCGAGATGGTGCACCTGCTCGCCGGCGGGGACGTGCTGCGCCAGCCGCTGATGTGCCTGCGTGCCGACGAGGAGAAGAAAGTGCTCATACTCCTCAGGGGGGAATACATCTTCGTCTTCAACTTCAACCCGACCGGCTCTTTCGAGAACTACGCCTTCGAGTCCCCCGCCGGGAAATGGAGCACCGTGCTCGATTCCGACGAGGCGCGCTTCGGCGGATTCTCGCGCAACGACGACTCCGTGGACCATTTCACGCTCCCGTGCGGACCGGAGGGACACGACATGCTGAGCCTCTATCTGCCCGCCCGCACCGCGACCGTCCTGCACCGCGGCTGAGACCCCTGAATTCGTTCCTTTTTGGCCGGCTGATACCTATTTTATTCCGAAATTCCATATTTTGTTGTATCTTTGCAGATTAAACTAAAATGGGATTACTATGGCGTATTTGAAATTCAACAAGGCCGAACTGGTGAATCTCGAGTATTCGCTCAAGCGCGAACTGCTCGCGACGAACCGTGCCGGAGGGTATGCCAACACCACCATCGTGGGGTGCAACACCCGAAAGTATCACGGCCTCTTCGCGGTGCCGATCAAACGTTTCGGCGGCCACAGGTACATGCTGCTTTCTGCCATCGACGAGACGCTGTTCCAGCACGACAAGCCGTTCAACCTCGGCATCCACTGCTACGGCGACATCTTCGAGCCTCGCGGCCACAAATACATCACCGATTTCGTGATGGACCCGGTACCGACGGTCACCTTTGCGGTGGGCGGAATGCAATTCCGCAAGGAACTGTTCTTCGTGCGGAAGAGCGACCAGCTCCTCATACGCTATACGCTCGTGGACGCTCATTCGGCGACGAAGCTCAGGTTCAAGCCCTTCCTCGCCTTCCGCAGCATCCACTCGCTGACCCACGCCAATCCCGACGCCGACACGCACTACACACCGATCGACGGCGGCGCCTCCTTCCGCATGTATGACGGATTCCCCGACCTGGCCATACAGGTCTCGAAGCCGTGCGACTACGTCCATTGTCCGGACTGGTACTACGGCACCGTCTACCGCGAGGAGTATCGCCGCGGCTTCGACTGCACCGAGGACCTCTTCGTGCCGGGCTTCTTCGAGATGCCGATAGAGAAGGGGGAGAGCATCGTGGTATCGGTCTCGACGGCTCCGGTCGACCCCTCGCGCATCAAGGCGCAGTTCTCCCGCGAGGTGAAGAACATCGAGCCGAGGGAGGACTACGACTCCTGCCTCAGGGCTGCGGCAAGCCAGCTGATTGCATACGGAGACACCGGCAGCACCTGCGTGTGCACCGGATTCTCCTGGCATGAGATCGGCGGCCTTCGCGAGACCTGCCTCTCGCTGCCCGGCCTGACCATATACAACAACGGCGACCTGAAGCTCTTCGAGCGCATACTTTCCGACTTCGTGAAGGACAACAGGAAGCATCTCACCGAGACCTCGACGCAGGTCGATGCGCCGCTGCGCATGGCGGAGCTTCTACAGCACTATGTCACCTACACCGGCGACGGCGCCAAGGTGTGGGGCAAGTACGGCAAGCTGCTCAAGACCATCGTACGCAGCTACATCGCGGGCCGCCCGGAGGTCAGGCTGCACGGCAACGGCATGCTCTGGGCAGAGATGCCCGGGGTTGCGCTCAGTTGGATGAACGCCTATGTGGGCGGCAGTCCGGTGACGGAGCGCCGTGGCTATCAGGTGGAGACCAACTGCATGTGGTACAACGCGCTGCGCTTCACCATCCAGATGGAGACGGCGTTCGGCACGCCAGACGACTTCATAGCCGAATGCTCCGCAATAGCGTCCAGGATAGAGAAGAACTTCTACCCGATGTTCTGGGTGGAGGCACGCCATCACCTTGCCGACTATGTCGACGGCGAGGGACAGAACATCTTCACCCGTCCGAACCAGCTGTATGCCTGCTCGCTGCAGTACAGCCCAGTGGGCGAGGCGGTGCAGGCGGAGATACTCAATGCTGTGCGCCGCGAGCTCCTCACCACGAGGGGCATCCGCACGCTCTCGCCGAAGAACCCGCGCTACCGTTCGCACTATGACGGCAACCAGATCGAGCGCGACACTGCGACGCACAACGGCTGCACGCGCCCGTGGCTTCTCGGCGCCTTCGTCGAGGCCTCCTTCAAGCTCTACGGAGCAGTCTTCGCCCGCGAGGCGCAGACTCTCGTGGACGCGTTCCAGGAGGACATGAACATCCACGGCATCGGGGCCGTCGCGGAAATCTATGACGGCGACCCGGCTTATGTCCCGCACGGGGCGATCAACTCCGCAATGAGCGTGGCGGAGATTCTCAGGATTAAATACTTGATCAACAAATACAGGGAGGAGGAGCTATGAGAGTATTGATGTTCGGTTGGGAATTCCCTCCTCATATCTCCGGCGGACTCGGCACGGCCTGCTACGGCATGACCAAGGGGCTGGCCCACCACGGCGTGGAGGTGCTCTTCGTGATGCCTTCCGCCTCGGGAGACGAGGACCAGAGCGCAGTGCGCATCATCAACGCCAGTGACGTGGCGGTCTACGACACCTGCCACAACGTCGACGAATTCCTGGGCAAGGTGGACTTCCTCAGGGTCGGCACCAACATCCGTCCCTACATCGACCCGGTCTCCTATTCGGAACTGGTCGAGGAGGAGCGCAAATATCAGAGCGAGGAGTTCAAGACATACTTCAAGCAGAAGTTCAAGTTCTCGGGCAAGTACGGCAAGAACCTCATGGAGGAGGTTTCCCGCTATGCGATGGTGGCCGGGGCGATCGCGATGGAGAACAGCTTCGACGTGATCCATGCCCACGACTGGCTGACCTATCTGGCCGGCATAGCCGCCAAGAGGGTCTCCGGCAAGCCGCTGGTGGTCCATGTCCATGCGACCGAGTTCGACCGTGGCGCCAACGTCAATCCCGACGTCTTCCGCCTGGAGAGGATGGGCATGGAGGAGGCCGACCGCGTCATAACCGTCAGCAACCTCACGCGCAACATAGTCATCAACAAGTACGGCATCGACCCGTCCAAGGTGGTCACCGTCCACAACGCGGTGGACTTCTCCGGCCGTTCCGACCTCTCGGTGCAGAGGGGAGTCCGCGAGAAGGTAATCACCTTCCTCGGCCGAATCACTTTCCAGAAGGGGCCGGAGTACTTCATCGAGGCCGCGAACAAGGTGCTCAAGATGTATCCCGACGTGCGATTCGTGATGGCCGGCAGCGGCGACCTGATGAACAGCTCCATCCGTCGCGTCGCGCAGCTTGGCATCTCCAACAGGTTCCACTTCACCGGCTTCCTGCGCGGCGAGGATGTCCAGAGGATGTTCGCATACTCGGATGTCTATGTCATGCCTTCCGTATCCGAGCCGTTCGGAATCTCGCCCCTCGAGGCGATGAAGTCCAACGTGCCGACAATCATCTCCAAGCAGTCCGGTGTCGCCGAGGTCCTCAAGTATGCCATCAAGGTCAACTTCTGGGACGTCGACGCGCTTGCCGACGCCATGTACGGCCTGCTTGCCTATCCTGCACTCTCCAAGGTCGCAAGCTCGCGCGGCCTGGACGAGGTCAATTCCCTAAAGTGGGACAATGCCGCCCTCAAGATGACGAAGGTCTATCAGGAGGCGATCGACAGCATGAAGAGATAGAGAAATAAAAAACAGAAACATATGAGCAAGTCCGTTTGTCTTTATTTTCAGGTTCATCAGCCCGACAGGCTGAGGCAGTACAGGTTCTTCGACATAGGGAACGATTTCCACTATTTCGACGACTTTGCCAACAGGACCATCCTCAGGAGAGTGGCCGAGCGCTGCTATCTTCCTGCAAACAACCTGATGCTCGAGCTCATCGCAAGGCATCACGGCAACTTCAAGGTGGCCTATTCCATTTCGGGAGTCGCCATCGAGCAGTTCGAGAAGTATGCACCGGAGGTGCTCGACAGCTTCAAGGCGCTTGCCGCCACCGGCTGCGTCGAGTTCCTCGCCGAGACATATTCCCACTCCCTGGCATCGCTCTCGTCGATGTCGGAGTTCAAGAAGCAGGTCCGTCAGCATGCCGAGGCCGTCGAACGCGTGTTCGGCACCAAGCCGACGGCATTCCGCAACACCGAGCTCATCTACAGCGACGCCATCGGCGCCGCCGTCACGGATATGGGATTCCAGGTGATGCTCACGGAGGGCGCAAGGCACATCCTCGGTTGGAAGAGTCCGAACTACATATACACCAACGCCATCAATCCGAGGCTCAAGCTCCTCCTGAGGAACTTCAGCCTGAGCGACGATGTGGCCTTCCGCTTCTCCAACAAGGGATGGGACGGCTGGCCGCTGACCAGCGAGAAGTTCGTCGGCTGGCTCCATGAGTCACTTGCCGACGGCGACATGGTCAACCTCTTCATGGACTATGAGACCTTCGGAGAGCACCAGCCTGCCGCGAGCGGCATCTTCGACTTCATGCACGCCCTCTCCGACGCCGTGCTCGCGTCCGGACTGGAGTTCTGCACCCCTTCGGAGGCTGCGACAAGGCATCAGCCGGTCGCGCCGCTCCACGTCCCGTATCCGATCTCGTGGGCTGACGAGGAGCGCGACACCAGCGCATGGCTCGGCAACGAGCTCCAGGAGGAGGCCTACAACAAGCTCTATGCGCTCGAGGCGGACGTGGTCAAGGCGAAGGATGAGAAGCTCACCGGCATCTACCGCAAGCTTCAGGAGAGCGACCACCTCTACTACATGTGCACCAAGTTCTTCTCGGATGGTTCGGTGCACAGCTACTTCAATCCATACGACACCCCGTTCGAGGCATTCATCAACTACATGAATGTGCTGAGCGACTTCGAAATAAGGACAAAGGACAGGCTTGAACAGCTCAAAACGGAAAAAACAAAGGCAAAAAAGAAAAACTAATCCATGATCGACAAATACAATATGCCGGACTACCTCTTTGAAGTAAGCTGGGAGGTCTGCAACAAAGTCGGAGGCATACACACTGTAATCGCAACCAAATCGGTTTATCTCGACAACGAATTAAAGAAAAGACACATACACATCGGACCTGACGTCTGGCGCGACACGGACAACAATCCGGAGTTCATCGAGGACGCGACGATCTTCCGCTCCTGGCGCGAACGCGCCGCGGAGGAGGGTCTCCGCATCAGGGTGGGACGCTGGAACATTGCATCGACCCCCGTTGCCATACTGGTCGACTTCACGACCCTCTTCCCGAAGAAGGACGAGATCCTCACCCAGCTTTGGAAGGACTACGGCGTGGATTCCCTCAACGGCAACTGGGACTACATCGAGGCCGTGCTCTTCGGCTACGCCGCAGGACGCGTCATCGAGAGCTTCACCCGCTTCAACATCAAGCCGCAGGACAAGGTCGTGGCCCAGTTCCACGAATGGATGACAGGCTCCGGCCTGCTCTATCTGCGCAAGGTCGGAATCCCCGTCGGCACAGTCTTCACGACCCATGCCACCGTGGTCGGACGCTGCATCGCCGGCAAGAGCCTCCCTCTCTACGACAGGATGGGAAGCTGGAACGGCGACGAGCTCGCCAGGGAGTACGGCGTTGCATCCCGCCACTCCATCGAGAAGGCCTCGGCGATCCATGCCGACATATTCACCACGGTGAGCGAGATCACCGCCGTCGAATGCCGCCAGTTCCTCGGCCGCCAGGTGGACGTCGTCACTCCGAACGGTTTCGAGAACAGCCTCACGCCGGTCGAGGAGGAGTTCCCGGAGCATGAGGCAAGGGCGCGCCGCAAGCTTGTCGAGGTGGCGTCGGCGATGGCTGGCGAGCGGTTCGACGACAACTCATTGATAGTCGGCCTCGGCGGCCGCTATGAATATGCGAACAAGGGCATAGACGTCTTCATCGACGCCCTCGCAAAGCTCAACACCGGCGACTATGACGGCCGCACTGTCCTGGCGTTCATCACTGTCCCCTCGGGCAACAACGGTCCCGACCGCGACCTCCTCGCCAAGCTCAACGGCTCCCAGTCATCATACACCACCAACGTCAGCCACTACCTGATGGACGACTACGACATCATCGTCCGCCGCCTGTCCGAGCTCAAGCTCGACAACGGCGTCTCGGACAAGGTCAAGGTCTTCTTCGTGCCGAGCTATCTGAACGGCAACGACGGCATCTTCAACATGAGCTACTACGACCTGATGGTCGGCATGGACCTGACCGTCTTCCCGTCGTACTACGAGCCGTGGGGCTACACGCCGCTCGAGTCGCTCGCCTTCAGGGTGCCTACCGTGACCACAAGCCTCGCCGGTTTCGGCCTCTGGGTCAAGCAGTACTACCCCAAGAACAGGACGGCCTGCGGCATCTCGGTCATCCGCCGCACCGACAGCAACTATGCCGAGGTGGTGGATGGCGTGGAAAGCCGCATCAGGGAGATAGCCGGCCTTTCGGCCACCGAGCGCAAGCTCTACAAGGAGAGTGCCCGCGACATCTCCGAAATTGCGCTGTGGGACAACAACATAGTCTATTACAAGGAAGCATATTCGAAGGCTCTTGACAAGATGGCCTCCTCCTCGTCGCAATACCAGTCATACGAGGAGCAGGGCTCGTCGTTCGAGTTCACCCCCGTCAACGCGCCCTCCTGGAGCAACGTGCTCATCAACCGTCAGGTTCCGGAGCGCCTGCAGCATCTCGAGGACATCTCGATGAACCTCTGGTGGTGCTGGAACCAGGAGGCACTCGACCTCTTCGACAGCATCGACCACGACCTTTGGGAAACGACCCACCACAACCCGCTCGCGCTGCTTGACCGCCTCACCCTCAAGCAGTACAGGGACCTCGAGAAGGACGACCGCTTCCTCGCGAGGATGGACGGGGTGTATGACCTCTTCAGCGCCTACATGGCAGAGAAGGAAGACAGGAAGGGCCCCGCAGTCGCATACTTCTGCATGGAATACGGCCTCGACGCCTCGCTGCGCATCTATTCCGGCGGCCTGGGCATCCTTGCGGGCGACTACCTCAAGGAGGCGAGCGACATGAAGGTCAACCTCACCGCGGTCGGACTTCTCTACCGCTACGGCTATTTCACGCAGAAGCTTTCCGCGAACGGCGAGCAGATATCCACCTATGAGCCGCAGGATTTCATGCGCATCCCCGCAACGCCGGTTCGCGACGCAGACGGCAACTGGAAGACCGTCACGGTGGCGTTCCCCGGACGAAACATCACGGCAAGGCTCTGGAAGGTCGACGTGGGCCGCACGGAGCTCTACCTGCTGGATACCGACAACCAGGAGAACCTTCCTGAAGACCGCCAGGTGACCCACCAGCTCTACGGCGGCGACTGGGAGAACAGGCTCAAGCAGGAACTCCTGCTCGGCGTGGGAGGCATCCGCGCCCTCAAGACGCTCGGCATCAAGGCCGACGTCTATCACTGCAACGAAGGCCACGCGGCGTTCACTGGCCTTGAGAGGCTCCGCGAATACATCGAGGAGAAGCACCTCACGTTCCAGGCCGCTCTCGAAGTCGTGCGCGCATCGTCGCTCTTCACCACCCATACCCCTGTGCCCGCCGGGCATGACGCCTTCACGGAGGACCTGCTCCGCGTCTACATCTCCCACTATCCCGACCGAATGAAGATAGACTGGAAGAGCCTGATGGCGCTCGGCAAGATCGACCGCAACAACCCCAACGAGAAGTTCTCGATGAGCTTCCTCGCGGCAAACCTCTCGCAGGACGTGAACGGCGTCAGCTGGCTCCACGGAAAGGTCAGCCAGAAGATATTCGCCGGCATGTGGCCGGGCTACCTCCCCGAGGAACTCAACGTGACGTATGTCACCAACGGCGTCCACTATCCCACCTGGACTGCTCCGGAGTGGAAGGAGATCCACGCGAAGGTGTTCGGCGAGGAGTTCAAGACCCACCACTACGACAAGTCTTGCTTCGACGGCATATACCAGGTCAAGAACGAGGTCATCTGGGAGACGCGCCAGAAGCTGCGCTCCAAGCTGATCTCCGCAGTCAAGGATTGCATCAAGGACACCTCCGCCACCGGACACTACTCCCCGCGCGAGATCGTCAAGATATGCAAGACGCTGCGCGACGACGTGCTCACCATCGGCTTCGCGCGCCGCTTCGCCACCTACAAGCGCGCCTGCCTGCTCTTCAGCAACCTCGACCGCCTGAACGAGATAGTCAACAACCCGGAGCGCCCGGTGCAGTTCCTCTACGCCGGCAAGGCGCATCCCGCAGACCGCGCCGGACAGGACCTCATCAGGCGCATCGTCGAGATATCGAAGATGCCGCAGTTCATCGGCAAGGTGGTCTTCGTGCCGAATTACGACATCAACATCGCAAAGCTCCTCGTACAGGGAGTGGACGTGTGGATGAACAACCCCACAAGGCCCCAGGAGGCATCCGGAACCAGCGGCGAGAAGGCCGTGATGAACGGCGTCATGCACTTCTCCGTGCTTGACGGCTGGTGGGTCGAGGGCTACAAGCCGGGAGCCGGATGGGCCCTCCCGATGGAGCGCACATACGACGACCAGCGCTTCCAGGACGAACTCGACTCGTCGACCATCTACAACATCATCGAGAACGACATCGCCCCGATGTTCTACGACGTGGACAAGAACGGCATCTCCAGCGACTGGATACAGACCATCAAGAACACCGTCGCGCAGGTGGCAAGCAACTTCACCACCAACAGGATGATGAGCGACTACCTGAGGCAGTACTACGTGCCGCTCGGCCACCGTTCGGCGGAACTCGTCGCCGACGACTTCGCAAAGGCTCGCGACATCGCCTTCTGGAAGAAGACGCTCCGCCGCGAATGGCCGCGCATCGAGATACTCTCGTTCACCAAGCCCGACAACGTGCGTCAGTCGCTCGCCCTGGGCAAGGAGTATGTCTGCGAATTGAAGGTCAACATCGGCGACCTCAACCCCGAGGACATCGGGGTCGAGATCCTCATCGCAGACCAGAACGCAAAGGGCGAATACCGCATCCGCGACATATTCCCGTTCCATCTGGAGAGCTTCGATGACGGTATCGCGCTCTACAAGGCGCAGATCATACCCGACTTCACCGGAATGTATCAAGTGGCGGGAAGGATGTTCGCGAAGAACGCGGCGCTTCCTCACCGCCAGGATTTCGAGCTTGTGAGATGGCTGTAGCGGCGACAGGCTTTTTTGACGGTGTCCACATGGGGCACCGCAAGGTCCTCGGACAGCTCTGCAACCTTGCGCGGAGCAGGGGGGAGGAGAGCATCGTCGTCTCCTTCTGGCCCCATCCGCGCTGCGTGTTGCAGCAGGATGCGGCCAAGTTGCGGCTGCTCACCACGCTTGAGGAGAAGAAACGGCTCTGCCGCGAGTTCGGAGTGGACCGTTTCGAGGTGCTGACCTTCAGCCACGAGTTCAGCATGTTGACAGCCCGCGAATTCCTCATGCAGCATCTGGTGCCGATGGGAGTGACCACGTTGATCCTGGGCTATGACCACCGCCTCGGCCACGACGTGGTGGACGACCCTGCACGGATGTTCGAGATCGTGAGGGAGTGCGGCATCGAGCCGGTCAGGGTGGAGGAGTTCACCTCCGCGCAGTCGGCCTCCTTCTCGGTCAGCTCCACGACCATCAGGAGGATGCTCTCGGAAGGTGACGTCCGCGCCGCGGCATCGCTTCTCGGCTATGCATACGGCATCGACTGCAGCATCGCCGACCGCCAGGTCCTCGAGGTGCAGGATGCCATGAAGCTCATTCCTGCAGTGGGCGACTACCTGGTGCGGCTTTCGCTCGCCTTCGGAGACACCCCTGCGGTGTGCCGCATCCGCTATGACGGCACCATAAAGGTCGTGACCAGCGGAATGGAGCTCCAGCCCTCATCCGGCACTGCCAGGGTGCAGTTCCTGGAGAGGTGCTAGCATCATTTGCGCCCCTTTTGCGGCCGTTGCCGCAGAGCGAATTGCGCAGAAAGGTGTTGTTTTATAAAATATTTGCTATCTTTGCACCATAATAAACAAGGAGGCAGAATGAAAGGGTCCCGTTATCTTACGGGATTCTTTTACTTTTTGTCTTTGGCAAGGAACGTTTAATTTACGAATCATAACATGGGAGAAATTCACTATGTGACCCAGGAGGGTCTGGACAATCTCAGGGACGAACTGGCAAAGATGATCGCCGAGCGCCCCGTCATTTCAAAACAGATTGCCGAGGCACGCGACAAGGGCGACCTGTCCGAGAATGCCGAATACGATGCAGCGCGCGAGGCGCAGGGACTGCTCGAGCTCAAGATATCCAAGATGCAGGACCTCATCGCCAACGCGAAGGTCATCGACGAATCGAAGATCAACACCGAGGTGGTCCAGATGCTCAACAAGGTCAAGCTCAAGAATCTGAAGACCAACCAGATTGTCGAATACACGCTCGTGGGCGAAAGCGAGGCCAACTTCAAGGAGGGCAAGCTTGCCGCAGCGACGCCGATCGGAAAGGCGCTCATCGGCCACCGCAAGGGCGAGATCGTCGAGGCGAAAGTGCCGTCGGGCATCATCAAGTTTGAAATCCTTAACATTTCGATATAATGGCATCACTCTTCTCAAAGATAGTCGCCGGTGACATCCCTTCGTACAAGGTTGCGGAGGATGAGAACTATTTTGCTTTCCTCGACATCAATCCCCTTACCGAGGGACATGCGCTGGTAATACCCAAGAAGGAAGTGGACTACGTGTTCGACCTTGACGACGAGACCTACTGCGGCCTCTTCGCCTTCGCCAAGAAGGTTGCCAAGGCTCAGAAGCGCGCCATCCCCTGCGTCCGCATAGGCGTGGCCGTCCTCGGCATGGAAGTGCCTCACGCTCACATCCACCTCGTGCCGCTCCACAACGAGGCGGAGCTCAACTTCAGCAACGAGAAGAAGCAGCTCACTCCGGACCAGTTCAAGGCCATCGCAGCCAGGATCGCAGCCGAGTTCGAAAAACTTTAACCAGACCAGTCAATGAAAAGATACATAATTCCATTGCTCGCCCTCGTCCTTGTCTGTTCCTGCAACAAGGCCCCCGAGGCAAGGATATCCGCTACCGTGGCAGGCATCCGCGACACCGCGTTCGTCCTCGAGAGACTCAACTTCAACACGATGCAGACAGTCGACACCATCGCGGTCGATGAGCAGGGATGCTTCTCCTACAAGGTGAAGCTCAAGAACAGCTCCCCTGCATTCTACTATCTCCGCAGCGGCGAGAACCTCGTGGCCTCGATGATCCTCCTTCCCGGCGACGACGTGACGGTCAACATCTCCCCCGACGGCTACGACGTCATCGGCTCCGAGGAGTCATTGAACCTCAAGGTCCTCAACGACAACTTCAACGCTGCGACCAAGTCGCTCAGCGACCTTGCCGGCCAGTATGTGGCCGCGAAGGACGATGCGACTGCACGCGACATCAATGCGAAGATGAGCCGTGTCTATGTCGACTACAAGAAGTCGGCGATCAAGCATGCACTCACCCATCCGCACTCCATAACCGCGGCAACCGTCCTTTTCCAGAAGTTCAACGAAAACCTTCCGGTCTTCGACCAGATCTCCGACGTGATCCTCTTCAGGAATGTCTATGATTCGCTCAAGACCGTCTATCCCGAATCGGAATATCTCTCCGCACTCCTCGACGAGATCGACTCGCGCGAGAAGTTGATGGACATCAGCAACAAGTTCGGTGACGCCAAGGCGATCAGCTTCCCGGAGGTGGCGCTCCCGGACGTCAACGGCGAGACGAAGGTCCTCTCGGAACTCGAAGGCAATGTCATCATCCTCTCCTTCTGGTCAGTGGCGCAGGAAGAGCACAAGATGTTCAACAATGAGCTGATGGATATCTACGGCAAGTATCACGACGGCGGACTGGAAATCTACCAGGTCTCCCTCGATGTCGACAAGCCGGCATGGGCCGCAACGGTGAAGAACCAGAATCTCCCCTGGATCAACGTCAATGACGGCCTCGGACTCAACTGCCCTGCAGTGATGATGTACCGCATAGACCATGTCCCCTCGATGTTCGTCATCGGCAGGGACGGCAGCTTCATCGGACGCGACGTGTTCGATGCTTCCCAGCTTGAGAAGGTCATCGCGTCGGCCATTTAGGAAGATTTTCCCTACAATACGGACTTCGTGCTGATTCCGGCAACGAATTCCTTGAGATAGAAGGGTTCAAAGTACGCAACGTCTTTGAACTCTTCTTTTTTGAATGCCTCGAGGGCGGGGGTGACCATCGCAGACGCAAGTGGGAAGCACTCCTCGAAGCGGGCGTTGGGATGGGAGATGACTCCTGCAGTCTTGCCAGCCCCGTTGCCGATGAAGAGCACGGTGCCGCGGTCGAGCTCCTCCCTGAAGCTGTCGGGGCCGATGATTCGAGCCTCGACATCGGTAAGGCGGTTCGCTTCGGAATCGAAGCATGCGCAGTAGACCTCCATGCGGCGGGCGTCTATCATCGGGACAATCATGTCGGCCATTCCGCGTCCCTGCTGGGCGAGGATGTCCAGCGTGCCCACGCCGATCAGCGGGCGTGAGGCTCCGAAACAGAGCCCCTTGGCAGTCGATACGCCGACTCTCAGGCCGGTGTATGAGCCGGGGCCTTCGCTGACGGCCACGGCGTCGCAGTCGGCGGCCGTGAGCGAGCACTCCCTGAGGACTTCCTCCACGAAGACCGCCGTGAGGGAAGCGTGCAGCTTCGGGGTGGTGGTGACTCTTTCGGCAATGATCTCATTGCCGCGTGCAAGCGATACGGAGCAGCACTCCGTGCTGGTCTCGATCATCAATATGACAGGTTCTTTCATCTCTCTTGACTGTTGCTGCGGACCTTCATCCCTTCGGAGAGTGTTGAGGTGACGGCCTGGTACGGCCCGGTGACGATCCTTTCTCCCTCCTCAAGCCCTTCGGTCACCTCTATGCTTCCGAAATCCTGGATTCCCGTGACGACGGCGCGCCTGTGCACCCGGGAGTCGTCATCGACGACCCATACCAGTTCCGTGCGCCCGTCGGGGAAGACGCTCTGCAGGGGAACCGTCACGACATCCGGCCGGCAGCTCGTCACGATCGACACTGTCGCGGACATGCCGGGGCGGAAGGGGATGGAGTCTTGCGGAAGCAGGTCCCTGTAGGAATCCTCGAGGATTTCAATCCGGACCTCAAAGTTAGCAACTTGCTCGAAGGTTATCCCAAAATTTTTGGCCGAATTTGCAATTTGCGTCACAATTCCGGCGAAACGGCGCCTCGGATAGGCTTCCACCTCTATGGATGCGCTGTCGCGGGGATGTATCCTGACGATGTCGTTCTCGCTGACTCCAACGACGACCTCCATGCTGCTGAAGTCGGCGATGCTGAGCATCTCGGTGCCCGCCATCTGGCTGGTGCCGACCACGCGCTCGCCCTTCTCGACGTTGAGGCGCGAGACGATGCCCTCCATCGGCGCGTATATCACCGTCTTGGTGAGATTCTCGCGTGCCTCCTTGAGTGCCGCCCTGCCGCTGCGCACATTGTATTCGGCAGCCTTGAGCTGCTCGCTGAGCATCTCATACTGCGCCTTCGAGTTCTCGTAGTCGGCGCGGGACATCGCCTCGTTCTCGAAGAGGTTCACGCTGCGCGAATAGTCAGCCGCCGCCCTGCGAAGTTCCGCCTGCTGCTGCAGATATTGCGCCTTGAGGGTGTTGAGAGTGGCTTCCGCCTGTTCGACCGTCGAGATGTAGAGGTCCTGCCTGATCTTGAGCAGCAGGTCGCCCCTGCGCACGCGGTCGCCTTCGCGCACGTTGAGCTCCACTATCTCTCCCGACACGTCCGGCGATATCTTCACCTCCACCACCGGCTGGATGCGCCCGCTCGAAGGAATCGTCTCGATGATGGTGTCCCTTCCCACCGTGGCGACATCCACCTCCGCGACCGTCTCCCTGCGTCCGCCGAGAAGCAGGATGCACAGCAGCACCGCCATCGCCGCCGTCGCCATGCGTATCATTCTTTTTCGATTGGTCTTCATGTCAAAGGGTGAGGGGCAGTCCCCTGTAATAGTCGAGAATCTTGATGCCGAACATGTATTGGAAGCGCGCCTGATGCCACTGTGAGCGTGCCACTGCATAGTTGTTTCGGGCGGTGTTGTATTCGGACATGGGAATGACGCCGTTCTCCATCCTTGTCTGCGCGACGCGAAGCGCCTCCGCGGCGGCCTTCATCCCCGTCTCGGCTGCGATGCACTTGCCGTATCCGACCTGCGCCTCTATCACGAGGGCGCGCAGCATGCAGTAGACCTCTTCGGCCTCCCGCTCGTTGTCGAGTTCCACCGAGCGCATCGCGAGCCTGCTCTGCTGCAGGCGCACTGCCGGACCGGCGCCGCCGGAGAGCGGGATTGCCAGCGTCAGGGCGAGGCGGGGAGTGAAACTCTCCTTCACCTGGCCGGCGAAGCCGCCTTCAAGCGACTCGCTGTGCCATGCGGCGCCTGAATATGAAATGTCCAGCGTCGGAAGCAGCGCGCCGATGGCCGCAGTCCGCTGTGCGCGGCATTTCTCAATCGTGGCTGCGGCCTTGCGCACACGTGGCTGTTGCCGCGCCATCATTGCAATCTCCTCCGGTCCGGGAAGCTGCCGGATGTCCGGCAGGTTCCCGGCCTCGGGAGAACAGATGTCGAAATCCTGCTCATAGGGGATGCCCATGGCCTCAAGCAGCGTGAGCCTGTCCGACTCGGTCTTGCCGTGGGCGCTTATCTGCTCGAAAAGCTCCGTCGCGGCTCTGGATTCAATCTCGTACAGTTCGCCTGGGGCTCTCTTTCCCGCATCAACCTCTTTCCGTATCTTTCCCCTCTGCTCCAGGATGCTGTTGTAGTCCAGGGCCGCATCCTGCTCGAGCCTCTTTGACAGGAGCAGTTGCACGTAGGCCCTTGCGACCTTGACCGACAGGTCATCCTTGAGGCTCTCACGCTCCAGGACCGAGATCTCGAGGGCGGCCTTCTCCGCCTTAAGGGCACTGTATTTCGACAGTCCGTCAAGTATGCTGTATGAGGCGCAGAAAGACAGCGACAGGTCCCCGTCCGGGCGCTCCATCGTGGAGCCGGCTTCGAGCGTGGGTATGAAGACATCGGCAACAGAACCGCTGTAACCTGCCTTTGCAATCATCACCGCATTCTCCTGCCGGAGGAACGTGACATTCCTGTCCAGCGCGGTGGAGATGCATTCCTCGAGCGACCAGACGTGCTGGGCGGATGAGGAAAGCGCCGCCAGGAGGAGGACCGTGACCGCTGCTGATCTGCGTTTCATCATGTCGGCTCAGGTCAGAACCAGCCCTGGATCCTGCTGATGATGCTCATCGCGAAGCGCGCGATGACACCGAATACGTAGCCTATCGTGTAGAGCGCGTTCTGTGCTCCCTTGTCCACTCCTCCGAAGATGCATGCCGACTCGCACTCCGAAACCGGTATGAGACCGGCCAAGATATTTTCCCGTATCATGTCGATGCCCTCCGTCATTTTGCGAATTCAAGGCCGAGGAAGCCGTCCTTGATGCCCTGCAGAAGCTTTGGAAGATAGTCTGCAAGGAAGTTGAAAACATTGCGGATCTTGTCGATGATGTCGCTGATGGTGACATCCGCACCGCCCCGCAACAGCTGGAGTTCGGAAGAATCCATCTCACACAACCCCAAATCTCTCATTTTTACTTCGAATTCCATATTGTTACTGTTTGTTTCGCCGTCCTTGTCGCGGGCGTCCGGCGTCAGCCCCCGTATGAATGCGCATTCATCATTGTCACTGTCGTGTCGGCTATCGCGGCGTTCTCCTTCTTGTGGGTGATCATCACAATGGTTCGGCCCTCGTCGCGAAGAGCCATTATCTTTTCGAGTATGATCCGCTCCGACTCGGCATCGAGCGAGGATGTTGCCTCGTCGAGTATGAGCAGCTGCGGGTCGCGGTATAGAGCGCGGGCCAGCGCAAGCCTCTGCTTCTGTCCGCCCGAGAGGCGGCATCCGCCTTCCCCAATGCGTGTGAGCAGCCCCATGGGCAGTGAGGCGAGGAACGGTCTGAGCCCAAGACTGTCAAGAAGACCCACGACCTTTTCGATTTCCGGCCCGCGTTCCATGCCGGTTATGTTTTCAAGTATGGTACCGTTCATCAGCCCCGCCTCCTGCGGAACTATCGAGACATATCGTCTCCACCTCGAGAGGTCTGTCTGCCGGATGTCGATGCCGCCGACGGCTATCCGCCCCGAGGTGACGTCGTAGTCGCGCATCAGCAGCGCGGCCAGCGAGCTCTTGCCGCATCCGCTTTCGCCGTTTATGGCCGTGAGGCTGCCGGGGCGCAACTCGAGGCTGAAGTCCTCCAACAGCGTGCTGCAGCCCGGATAGGCGAAGCTGACATGCTCCATCGTGATGGTCTGCGGCTTGTCGAGCGGAAGGTCGAGCGTCATCTCGCTGCATCCTTCCGGCTCCAGGCAGAGGATGTCGAAGATCCTTTCGAGGGCCACGTTCGACTCGGTGAGCGATTCGTTGATCTTGACCAATTGGCCCAGAGGGGATGAGAAGTAGGCTGTGAGGGAATAGAATGAAACGAGTTCGCCCACGCTCATCGCACCTCTGAAGACGAATGTCGAGCCAATTGTAAGCAGGAATACCGTCAAAGTCTTGGAGACGGCGTCAGTGGATGTGGCAAAGATGCCTCCCGCGCGTCCGCTGTCGTACATCGCGGTGCAGAGCGAAGAATATCTTCGGTCCAGACCCCTGCATACGGCATTGCCGTCCCCGAAATGCTTGATCGTGCGGATGGACGAGATTCTCTCCACGCATTCCTCCCCGAATGCGGCGGCATTTTCGATGACGCGCCTGTTCAGACGCCTGTTGGCCCTGTCGGCCAGGACGTAGAGCAGGATGTAGGCAGGGATGAAGAGCAACGTGAACAGCGCCATCTTCCAGTAGTAGGAAAACATCAGCGCGAACGATACCGCCAGAAGCAGGAAACTGGTCAGAAGCCCCGTCACACCCTGTGTCAGGAAACTGCGCACCTTCATCGCGTCGGTGATGCGCGAGTTCAGCTCGCCGGCGCCCCTCCGGGTGAAGAAGCCCACGGGCAGGCTGAACAGGTGACTTATATATTCGAGTATCAGACTGCTGTCGATCCTTACCCCCGCGCGTAGCGTGAAGATGGCCTGTCCGTAGCCGATGACCAGCGTACAGATCATGATGGAGGCCATCAGCAGGCCCGTCTGCGCGAGGGCCGACATGCTCCCCGAGGGGAGCGTGACGTCGATGATATGCTGCAAAAACAGGGCGGTGCAGATACTTGCCACCATGTATGCGACTGCTCCGGCTATGGAAAGCGCGATGTCTTTTGAAGCAAGTGCAAGAATAGATGTGTAGCGATGGAATATGGAGTTGGATATGTCGACATCCTTGGCCGAGGAATGGCCACAGAAATCCGGGTCTGGCACCATTGTGCACAGGTATCCGCTCCACCCTTTGACGATTTTTCCTATTTCTACGCGGTGATGCCTCCCGTCCGTCGGGTCCATGATGATTGCCTTCCCCCGCCTGATGCCGTAGAGGACGACGAAGTGAAGGTCGTTGAACTGGTTGACGACGTGGAGGATCACCGGGGCTCCGACGCCGGCGAGCCTCGAAAGGTCCCTGTCCGGCGAGCGGTATCCCCGTGCCTTGAAGCCAAGACGGCCGCAGGCGTCGATTATTCCCTTCACCGTGGTGCCGGTGCAGTCCGTTCCGGAGGCTTCCCGGATCACCGTGAGCGGGATTTCGCGCCCGTAGTGGCGCGCTATCGAGGCAATGCAGGCTGCGGCGCAGTCGGTCTTGTCGTGCTGTCTGAAATCTGTCCTCATAACCGAACCCTTTACCCGAGAAACAGAATTGCGGAAAGCAGGGCAAGCGCCCCGGCCGAAGCCATCGCCAGGATATAGACAATGGTGAAAAGAGGACGGATGCGCGCAAGCAGCCCGTCGACCTTAAGGTCGAGCTCCTCAGTTGAAATGATATTCTCCCCATTCTTCATTTTCGGCCTCTCTTTTCGTTGGCAAAGAAAGGCTGAAAATCGGCAGGATGGGTACCGAAAAAGTCAAATCAGATCAAAACAGCAGAGATTGCCGATTGGTCGGTTTTCGTGACAAGTTCCTTCAAATGCGGAAAAACGTTCTTTGCCAAATCCAACAATTTCGGATAGAAAACCGATTCCTGTATCTTCTCGTCGGATATCAGGTGGGCAAGTCCGTTGAAGGAATCCAGGAAATAGACGAGGACCGACACTATGAGTGCCGTGATGCAGCATGCCACAAGCACGCCTCCCAGGCGGTTGAGCCCGCTGAGCGGGGTGACCTTGATTATCTTTTCGATGATGTTGCCCAAAAGGTTCAGTATGATGGCCACCGCCGCGAAGATGATAAGGAACGAGAGCGCCTTGACCCAGAACTCGGAGAGCTGCATGCGCTCGGTGAGCCACTGTGAGACGGGGTCGGAGAACATGAGCGACAACCGTATGCCGAGATATATGACGGCCAGTGCGATAAGCTGCTTTATCAGGCCGTTCTTGAGGCCTATGATGATTGCCGGAATGAAACAGCAGAGGATTACTATGTCGATTGTTCCCATAGGTGGCGTTTTTGCTTTTGTTGATAGTTCAAAATTAGTGAATTATCGTATCTTTGCAAATTCAAAATAGAAACTATGAGCTTTAAAGAGTACAAGAAACTTGATCTGGTTGATGTAAACCGCAGTGTTCTCGAAGGTTGGAAGGCCATGGACGCTTTCCGCAAGTCCCTCGCGCTGAGCGAAGGCGCACCGAAATTCATCTTCTTCGAAGGCCCCCCTTCCGCCAACGGCATGCCGGGCATCCATCATGTGATGGCCCGTTCAATCAAGGACGCGATCTGCCGCTACAAGACGCAGACCGGCTTCAAGGTGGAGCGCAAGGCCGGTTGGGATACGCACGGCCTGCCCGTCGAACTCGGAGTGGAGAAGAAACTCGGCATAACCAAGGAGGACATCGGCCGCAAGATCTCGGTCGAGGAGTACAACGACACCTGCCGCACGGAGGTGATGAAGTACACCCGCGAGTGGGTCAACCTCACCGAACGCATCGGCTACTGGGTCGACATGGACAATCCCTACATCACCTACGACAACCACTACATCGAGACTCTCTGGTACCTGCTCAAGGACATATACAAGAAGGGCTACCTCTACAAGGGCAAGTCCATCCAGCCTTATTCCCCCGCTGCGGGCACCGGCCTGAGCTCGCATGAGCTCAACCAGCCGGGCTGCTACCGTGACGTGAAGGACACCACCTGCGTAGTCCAGTTCAGGGTGAAGCGCGACGCGAAGTCCGAATTCCTCTTCGAGGGAACCGCACTTCCGGTCTTCTTCATCGCCTGGACCACCACCCCGTGGACACTTCCATCCAACACGGCCCTCTGCGTCGGACCGAACATCGAGTATGTCCGCGTCAGCAGCGTCAATCCCTACACGCACGAGCCTGCCGTCTATGTGGCCGCAAAGCAGCTCCTCGGAGCACATTTCAACGACAAGAACCCGTACGAGGTCATCGGCGAGCCCTTCAAGGGCAGCGTCCTTGCAGGCATCGGCTACGAGCAGCTCATCCCTTGGGTGAAGCCTGACGAGGGAGCGTTCCGCGTCATCACGGGCGACTTCGTGACCACCGAGGACGGTACCGGCATAGTCCACATCGCACCGACCTTCGGCGCTGACGACAACAAGGTTGGCAAGGCCAACGGTGTTCCGGGCATGCTTCTCGTCGACGCCGCAGGCGCTAGTCAGGCAATGGTCGACCGTACCGGCAAGTTCTACAAGATCGAGGAACTCGACCCCGCTTTCGTCGCTGAACGCGTCGACACCGGGCTCTATTCCGTCTATGCCGGACGTTTCGTGAAGAATGCCTATGACGATACGCTCGCTCCCGACGCGCCGACTCTCGACGTGGACCTCTGCGTCGAGCTCAAGCAGCAGGGCAAGGCGTTCAAGATAGAGAAGCACACGCACAGCTACCCTCACTGCTGGCGTACCGACAAGCCGGTGCTCTACTATCCTCTCGACTCCTGGTTCATCCGTTCCACCGCAGTGCAGGACCGCATGATAGAGCTCAACAAGACCATCAACTGGAAACCCGAATCCACCGGTACGGGCCGCTTCGGCAAGTGGCTTGAGAACCTCCAGGACTGGAACCTCAGCCGCAGCCGCTACTGGGGCACTCCTCTGCCGGTATGGCGCACCGAGGACGGCACCGAAGAGAAGTGCATCGGTTCGCTCCAGGAGCTCTACGACGAGCTCGAGAAGGCGGTCGAGGCAGGCGTCATGAAGAGCAATCCGTTCAAGGACAAGGGCTTCGTTCCCGGCGACTTCTCAAAGGAGAACTATGACCGCATCGACATCCACCGTCCGTACGTCGACGATCTTTTCCTCGTCTCCGAAAGCGGCCGCAAGATGGTTCGCGAAAGCGACCTGATCGACGTGTGGTTCGACTCGGGTTCCATGCCATACGCACAGGAAGGTCTCGCAAAGCTCGGCAAGCCCGAGTTCGGCCAGACGGCGGACTTCATCGCCGAAGGCGTCGACCAGACGCGCGGCTGGTTCTTCACGCTGCACGCAATCAACACGATGGTCAGCGACAAGTGCGCATACCGCACCGTCATCTCCAACGGCCTGGTGCTCGACAAGGACGGCAACAAGATGAGCAAGCGCCTCGGCAATGCAGTGGACCCGTTCAAGGCACTTGACGAATATGGTGCCGACGCACTGCGCTGGTACATGCTCACCAACGCGCAGCCTTGGGACAATCTCCGCTTCGACACGGCGGGAGTCGAGGAGGTGCGCCGCAAGTTCTTCGACACGCTTTTCCAGACATACAAGTTCTTCGCGCTCTATGCGAATGTCGACGGCTTCGACCCCGCAACTTCCGCGGATGCTTCCGGCGAAATGCAGGAGATCGACCTCTGGCTCAACTCCCTCCTCAATTCGCTCGTAAGGAAGGTCAAGGCATCGTACGAAGACTATGACATAACCACTGCCGGCCGCCTGATACAGGACTTCGTCTGCGACGACCTCAGCAACTGGTACGTGCGCCTCAACCGCAAGCGCTTCTGGGGCGGTGGAATGACAGCCGGCAAGCTCGCGGCATACCAGACCCTCTACAAGGCTCTCCGCACGGTTGCCGTGCTCGCGGCTCCGATCGCTCCGTTCTACATGGACCGCCTCTACTGCGACCTGGTTCCCGGTGCCGAATCGGTCCACTTCGTGCAGATGCCGCAGTGCGACGAATCCGCCGTCGACGCCTCCCTCGAGGAGAGGATGGCAATTGCGCAGCAGTGCTGCTCGATGGTTCTCGCGCTCCGTCGCAAGGTCAACATCCGCGTGCGCCAGCCGCTTGCAAAGCTCATCATACCGGTGCTTGACAACAACCTCGAGGAGCAGATCGCAAAGGTCCGCCAGCTCATCCTCAACGAGGTCAACGTCAAGGAGGCCGAGTTCATCCACGACACCACCGGCCTCATCACCAAGAAGATCAAGCCGAACTTCAAGACCCTCGGCAAGCGCTACGGCAAGCAGATGAAGGAGATAGCAGCCGCGTTCGGCACTCTCGACCAGCGTGTCATCTCCGACATCGAGAGGGCAGGGGAGTACACCCTCGAACTTCCTTCCGGAGCCGTGAAGCTGGAGGTCGGCGACTATGAGATCACCTCCGAGGACATGCCGGGCTGGCTCGTTGCCACCGAAGGCAAGCTTACAGTCGCGCTCGACGTGACGGTCACCGACGAGCTGAGGCGCGAAGGCATCGCGCGCGAGCTGATCAACCGCATCCAGAACGTGCGCAAGGACAACGGCTTCGAAGTCACCGACCGCGTCAAGGTTACCATCCAGCACAATGCCGACATCGAATCTGCTCTCGAGCAGTTCGGCGGCTACGTCTGCGAGCAGACTCTCGCATTGGGCATGACATTTGCCGATGCCCCGCTTGCCGGCGCATCGCAGGTCGAGTGGGAAGACGGCACCATCGAAATAGCTGTGGTCAAGGAAAAGTAATACGTGACGTATTGATTTATTGAATACTTTTGATTAACTTTACTTTTTAATATAAAGTTTACTATTATGGCAGAACAAATTGAAAAACTGGAGAAGGTTCGTTACAGCGACGAGGAACTCCAGGAGTTCAAGGAACTCATTCTCGAAAAGCTGGCGAAGGCCAAGGAGGAGTACAATCAACTGAAGGGCGCTGTCAACCACAGCTCGAGCAATGACACTGAAGATACGTCACCCACATTCAAGGTGCTTGAAGAGGGTGCGTCTGCTCTGACCAAGGAGGAATCAAGCCAGCTGGCAGCCCGTCAGTACAAGTTCATCCAGAGCCTCGAGGCAGCACTCGTGCGCATTGAGAACAAGACCTACGGCATCTGCCGCGAGACCGGCAAGCTGATCCCGAAGGAAAGACTGCGTCTTGTCCCGCACGCTACCCTCAGCGTCGAAGCGAAGAACAAGGGCTCCAAATAGCATAGGATGAAGACCCGCAAAGGCCTCAAACTGACAATATTCGTCGTGCTTCTGTTGGTCATTGACCAGGTCATCAAGATCCTGGTCAAGACCAATATGACGCTCGGCGAGAGCATTCATGTGTTCGGTGACTGGTTCCAGCTCTACTTCGTTGAGAATCTGGGCATGGCATTCGGAATGCAGTTCGGCGGCAGCATCGGCAAGCTCCTGCTGAGCCTCTTCCGCATCGTGCTGGTTGTGGCCATCATCATCTACATGCGCAACCTGCTTCGCAAGAGCGACACGCCGACGGGCGTCCTCTTCGGGCTTGCGGCCATACTCTGCGGTGCGCTGGGCAACATCATCGATTCCCTCTTCTACGGAGTGATCTTCAGCGAGAGCACCTTCACCCAGGTCGCGGAACTTTTCCCTGCGACCGGAGGCTACTCGAAGTTCCTCTTCGGAAAGGTGGTCGACATGTTCTATTTCCCTATCATCGACACCGACCTTCCGGCATGGTTCCCCATCTGGGGCGGGCGCCACATCATCTTCTTCCGGCCGATTTTCAATTTCGCCGACTCGTGCGTCACGGTAGGAGCCTTCTACCTGATACTTTTCCAGTGGAAATTCTTCTCGACGCACCCCATCAAGTTCTCCGACAAGGGTGAAGGAGAGGACGAAGCGACCGAGTGAACAATTTTTTTTGCGGCATAGTTTTTTTATCTATATTTGCACTCCCAATCAGGAGAGTTGGCCGAGTGGTCGATGGCGGCAGTCTTGAAAACTGTTGAGCTGAAAG